>Ga0302324_100000782_pt1 | contig 80326 bp, 82 predicted proteins | sample Palsa_T0_1_FD_201949 | JGI IMG/M metagenome (GOLD analysis project Ga0302324, IMG submission 201949) | Peat permafrost microbial communities from Stordalen Mire near Abisko, Sweden - Palsa_T0_1 | ecosystem: Environmental > Terrestrial > Soil > Palsa > Peat permafrost | place: Sweden: Abisko...
TCCCATCGTCAAGCTGCCCGCCGTGGCATCCTGACACTCCGGCCAGACTTGCCGGAGACCGCGAACAGCACGCGCTCCTACACCACCGCTCGGGACACGATCGTCGGCGAGCCCCATCAATGGCTCGAACGGCGCGGCAGGTAATCCTCGGAAACGGAATGGCATGGCGACCTCGCACGGCGATTTCGCGGCCCTTGTGCCAGCGCGCGGCGCGGGCTTCGACCCGGTTCTTGCGAAAGCGGCATGGAGCTTGCGACGCTTGGCCTTCGCGTATCGAAGCGAGACAGCCCCGTGAAATACCTGCTTGCCCTGCTTCTCACTCTGGGGGCCCTCGGAACGGCCCATGCCGGCTATGTGTCAGCCGATCCCAAGGCCGTCGCGAGCATCAAGGCGGGGCACCACAACTGTCCCCATTGCAATCTCGCAGGCGCAGACCTCAGCAATCAATGCGTCAAGCAGGGCAATCTGGAGGGGGCAGATTTCAGTCACGCCAGACTGTTTCTGATGTGCATGTCCTATGCCGATTTTCGCGGCGCCTCGTTCCGCGGCACGGATCTGTCGGGCGCCAATCTGGCCCACGCCAAGCTTGACGGCGCCGATTTCTCGGGCGCCCGGCTCACGATCACCAGTTTCAAGGGAACCGATCTCAGCCGCGCCAGGGGGCTGACTCAAAAACAATTCGATCAAGCTTGCGGCGACGCACAGACCGTTCCGCCGGCAGGTCTCCATGTGAAGACCTGCTCCTGATTTCTCCGCCTGGGAACACCTTGCCCCCGTCCGCTCTTGCAGCAGACGGGGGTTTCTTTTTGTCTCAGTCCACGCTCAGCGATCCGGCAGCCACAGCGCGGAGTGATCCTTTGCGTGCATCACCGCGGACGCGACCATGACGCCAGCCTTATTGTACGTGCCCCGCACCAAAACGCCGTGACCGACCGCCGGTGGCGCCAGCTCGAAATTCTTCGCCGCCGACAGAGCGTCGACCGTCACGAGCGTACCGTCGCGTTTCTGAACTGTGACCGTTGAGCCGCTGATGCCATGCACCGTGCCGTAGATCTCGTGCTGACCGGGAGCCAACGCGACCTGCCCCGGCGAATGAGCGGCAACGGGAATTTTGACGGCAGGCGTGGTCGGACTGGCGAGGCCGAAGATCGCAAGGCCCTGATAGCTCGCGACATAGACCTTTCCGTTCGCAACCACGGGCACGATGTTGGCATTGCCGCCCGTATTCGGCCATGTCCCGGCATTGGCAGTGAAAATAGTGGCGCCGGTCAAGGCGTTGAACGCGTTGAGCGAGATGTACTCGTTCGAGCTCCCATCCGCACGGCCCACGGCCCAGATCACAGGGTTCTTGCCCACCGTTCCATTGGTGGAAACGGATGTGAAAAATCCGGGATCCTGGCTGCCGCTGATGCCGTTCGTCGTGATCGTGTTGACAAGCTTCGGCTTGGAACCGGTCACGATCCTCCAGATGCTGACATTGTTGTTGCCGCTTGCCACGATGCGGCCCGTGCCGTCGCTCGTACCGTAATATGATTCGCCGCACCAGCAACCACCGATGTAATAGGTTCCCAGAATCCGGTTTGGGCCGGTTGTGTTGTTGTTGAGATTGTCGGCGTTGAGGAAGAACATGTTCCCTTCCTTACCAGCCGCGACCAACAGGTCCGATGCTTGTCCCGGCTGCGGCGGCAGCAACAGCGCGCCGCCCGAGCCGAAATCTTCATCGTAATTGTCGAGTTGGCTCCAATCGTCGGGCGTAAAGACGCTCAGCACCGTCGACAGATCGGGTGAAATCTGCACCACGCTTTCGGCGATGTTGCTTGTTGCATTGAACGAGTCGCCGCTGTAGTCGGAATTTCCCGTCACGAAATAGATATCGCCATTGGGACCGCCGGACGCGAGCCCATAGCCCGACATCCACACCGATGTGAGGAAGAAATCGTCGGTCGACGTGGCGAGGTGGTTGTTCAGCTCGTTGCTCGGCAGAGGCGTCAGTGTTCCCGTCTGCCAACCGAGCACCCATCCGCGGGATTGATTGGCCGCGATGTCGCAATAGCTCGCGAACCCGGCATAGACATTGCCGTTGGCCAGAAGCAGCGCGGATCGCTGGCGGCTGACGGAGGCGTTGAACAGGTAGGTCTTGCCGTTCGTAAGCTTCGCCGAAGCTCTGATCGGGACCGACGTTACGATGTCCTTCAACGTCGACACATCGAGCGCGTGAATCCGGTAAGCCAGCGTCGTACCATTCGCGTAGTAAAACTCGGTAACATACATGGTGCCGTTCGGGACATCGATTACCGGCGTACTGCCGATGCCGACATTGGACGCATTGTTGTTGCAGCCACCGGGCAAAGCAGATTCTGGAACGGGAGTGCCCAGCGTTCGATGCAGCAGGATCGCGCCGGTATTGGCGTCCAGCGCATAGATCGTGTTGCTTTCGGTAGCGACATAGACGACGTCGTGGACGCCCTGACCGGAGATGGTCTGCCCGGTCAGGATCAGCGGCTGCGCATCGACCTGATCGTTGAGCGCAGTGAAACTCGTCATCTGGAAGGTCAGGCCACCAGTGCCCTTACCCAACACCGCGTTGGGAGACAGAACCGTCTCCGACGGGTTCCAGCCTGTGCGGTAATTGTCGTAATGATAGGTCGTGACGTTGACCTGGGCCTCGGCGTTGCCTGCTGCAAACACCGCGCAAAAGGCTGCTGCTATCGTACCGACGCGTAGCGCGCGCGCCACGAATTGTGACTTCGTCATGTGATGAGACCCCTAGCCCAAATAGCCGAACGCCATTGTAAGACTTGGATTCTCGCGCGTCGAGATCGCAGTAGAAGAGTCGCGTTCCATCGGGGACCCAACCTATGTTGGTTAGCCCTTTATGAATGTCGGATGACGTTCGATACCGTACTATTCGGCGGCTCGCGGCAAATCCTTGGGCTTCCAGCGCAATACGGGTTTGCGGGCAGCAGCAGTCTCATCGAGCCGACGGCGCGGTGCGAGGTGGGGTGCGCCGTCGAATCGCTCACGCTTGCCGGCTTTCGCCTCCTTGGCGAGTTCGCGCAGCACATGGATGAACTGGTCGAGGCTTTCCTTCGATTCGGATTCCGTGGGCTCGATCAGCATCGCGCCATGGACGACCAATGGGAAATACATCGTCATGGGATGAAAGCCCTCGTCGATCATCGCCTTGGCGAAATCGAGCGTGGTGACGCCCGTACCTTCGAGGAACGAATCGTCGAACAGCGCTTCGTGCATGCATGGTCCGCCGAACGGCGCGCTCATCACATCGCTGAGCGACGCAAGGATATAATTCGCCGACAACACCGCATCTTCGGACGCCTGCCGGACGCCGTCCGCGCCGTGGCTCAACATGTAAGCGAGCGCGCGCACGAACATCCCCATCTGGCCGTGAAATGCGCATAGCCGGCCGAATGGTTTGGCGCCGGCGGGTACAGCCTGACGATCCTCTACGATACGGAATCCCGATGCGTCATGGACCAGCAGTGGAAGCGGCGCAAACGGCGCGAGCGCTGCGGACAACACAACTGGACCCGCGCCGGGTCCGCCACCACCATGTGGGGTGGAAAAGGTCTTGTGCAGATTGATGTGCATGGCATCGACACCGAGATCGCCGGGTCGTACGCGACCGGCAATGGCGTTGAAGTTCGCACCGTCGCAATAGAAATAGGCGCCCGCCTCGTGCACGGCGTCCGCGATCTCGCGGATGCGACGCTCGAACAAGCCGCAGGTATTGGGATTGGTGAGCATGATCGCCGCAACATCGGGCCCGAGTTTGGCCTCAAGCGCGTCGGCGTCGACATGGCCGTCGTCTTTCGCCGGGACTTCGTCGACCGTGAAACCGGCGAATGCCGCCGTCGCGGGATTGGTGCCATGCGCCGAAGACGGCACGAGAACACGCGGCCGCTTCTCGCCACGCGCTTCGAGCGCGGCGCGGATCGTGAGCAGGCCACACAACTCGCCGTGCGCGCCCGCCTTCGGGCTCATCGCCACGGCCGGCATTCCGGTCAGGGTCGTGAGCCAGCGCATCAATTGGGAGATCAACTCGAGCGCGCCCTGCACGGTCTGCTGCGGCTGCAGCGGATGGATGTCGCCGAAACCGGGCAGCCGCGCCATTTTCTCGTTGAGGCGCGGATTGTGCTTCATCGTGCAGGAGCCCAGCGGATAGATCCCCGCGTCGATCGCGTAGTTCATGCGCGACAACCGCACATAATGGCGGATCACTTCCGGCTCGGAGAGACCCGGCAGTCCGATGGGGCTCCTGCGGCGCAATCCGGCAAGTCGCGTGTCGGACAATTGCACTTCGGGAATGTCGACGCCCGTCATGCCAGGTCGGCCCAGTTCGAAAATCAATCCCTCTTCATGGTCGAGCCCGCGGTCGCCGGAGATGGTCTGAAACCGGCGCGGTTCAGCTTCGCCCGCGCCGCTGGGTCGACCCTGGTTGTTCATCATCGCACGACCTCCGCGAGCGCCTTGGCATAGGAGTCGCAATCTTCGTCGGTTACGGTTTCGGTGGCGGCCACGATCAGTAGATCGCGCACGTCGCCGTGATGCGGCAGCAGGCGCGACGCAGGCACTCCGGCGAGAATTCCCTTTGCCGCCAGCGCATCGACGATCTCCGCGGCGGGTTTCGGCAGCTTCAAAGTGAATTCGTTGAAGAACGACGGCGTGACGAGCGAAACGCCTGCCACTTGCGAGAGCTTGTCGGCGAGCGACAAGGCGCGCGCGTGATTGGCGCGGGCGAGCCGCACGAATCCGTCTTCGCCTAGAAGCGAAAGATGGATCGTGAAGGCGAGGCAGCAAAGCCCGGAATTGGTGCAGATATTGCTCGTCGCCTTCTCGCGGCGGATATGCTGCTCGCGGGTAGAGAGCGTGAGCACGAAGCCGCGCTTGCCGTCTGCATCCGTCGTCTCGCCACAAAGTCGCCCCGGCATCTGGCGCAGGAATTTCTCGCGCGTGGCGAAAAGTCCGACGTAAGGACCGCCGAAATTGAGGCCATTGCCGATCGACTGGCCTTCGGCGGCAACGATGTCCGCGCCCATTGCGCCCGGAGACTCCAAAAGGCCCAGCGACACGGCTTCCGTCACCACCGCGATGAGCAGCGCGCCTTTGGCATGAGCCGCCTCCGCGATGGGGCGCAAATCGCGCACCAATCCGAACACGTCGGGATTCTGCACAACGACACAGGCGGTTTCACCGTCGATCTGCGCTGCGAGGTCTTCGGCGCGTCCCGGTAAGACAGGCGCACGAACGACCTGTCCCGAGAGAGACGCAACTGTCTCCACCGTTTCAGCGTAGTGCGGATGCAAGCCGCCGGAGAGTATGGCCTTGGGTCGACGCGTAATGCGCTGCGCCATCTGCACCGCTTCGGCGGTTCCGGTCGAACCATCATAGAGCGACGCGTTCGCCACTTCCATGCCGGTCAGCAGCGCCACTTGAGTCTGGAATTCGAAAAGGTACTGAAGCGTGCCTTGCGCGATCTCTGGCTGATAGGGAGTGTAAGACGTGAGGAATTCCGAACGCTGGATCAGATGATCGACGGCCGCTGGAACGTGATGGCGATAGGCGCCCGCGCCGCAAAAGAACGGCACGCTGCCGGCCGAAACATTCTTCGCCGCGATCCGCGACAGCGCACGCTCGACTTCGAGCTCGCCCTGATGATCGGGAAGATCGAACGCGCTCCGCCCGACAACGGCTTCCTTCGGCACGTCGCGAAACAACGCATCGATGTCGCGTGCGCCGATCTTGCCGAGCATCGCGGCGCGATCGTCAGGGGTCAGAGGGTGATAACGCATGCGATCAAAGCCCTTTCACGAATTCCGCATACTGGGCTTCGCTCATCAGCTTGCCCAACTCGCCCTTGTCGGCGATTTTCAGTTTGAAGAACCAGCCGTCGCCTTCCGGATCGGCATTGACCTTGGCGGGATCGGCAGCGAGCGCATCGTTCGATCCCGTGATCTCGCCCGCGATCGGCGCATAGACTTCGCTTGCAGCCTTCACGCTCTCGACGACGGCAGCTTCGCCGCCGGTGCTCACCTTGCGGCCCTTTTCCGGCAGTTCGACGAACACCACATCGCCCAATTGTTCGGCGGCATATTTGGTGATGCCGACAGTCGCCTCATCGCCTTCGATGCGGACCCATTCGTGCTGGTCGGTAAATCGCGTTTCGCTCATCTGGTGCTCCGTGATGTCAATTTCAAGAATTGCGTTTGTAGCCATGCGGCACGAAAGGCATGGGCGCGACATGCGCCGGCATCGCCTTGCCGCGCACCATCAGCATGATTTCGTTGCCGTCGCCCGCGAAAGGCGTGTCGACATAGCCCATCGCGACGGGCGCATTGAGGCTGGGCCCGAAGCCGCCGCTGGTGATTTTGCCGATGATGCGTCCGGTGTTGTCGGCGATCTCCGTCCCGTCGCGTGCAGGCGCCTTGCCGTCGGGACGAATGCCGACTCTCTTTTGCGCCGTGCCGTCCAGCAGCTTGCCCATGATCATTTCGGCGGCCGGAAAATCCTTGTCCATCTTTCGGCGCTTGCCGATCGACCAGGCGAGATTGGCGGTGATGGGATCGATCATTTCATCCATATCGTGACCGTAAAGGCAAAGCCCCGCCTCCAGCCGCAGCGAATCCCGCGCGCCGAGGCCGATGGGCAAAACTTCCGGTTCGCCCAGCAGTGCGCGTGCCACATGATCGGCATCTTTCGCTTCGATGGATATCTCGAAGCCGTCTTCGCCGGTGTAGCCCGAGCGGCTGACGATGGCGGGCGCGCCGGCGACCGCGAAACGGCCGACTTTCATGAAGGTGAGTTTCGCGGTATCGGGCGAGTGACGGGCGAGCACGGCCACGGCAGCCGGTCCCTGCAGCGCCAGCAGCGCACGGTCGGGTTGCGGCGCGAGCGTCGCAATGCCCTTCAGCTTTTCGGCGATGTAGGCAAAGTCGCCTTCCTTGCAAGCCGCATTGACGACGAGATAGAGCGCGGCCTCGCCGGGGAGCCGCGCGACCATGAAATCGTCTTTGATCGTACCTTGATCACTGACGAGCAGCGCGTAACGCTGTTGGCCATCCTTCAGCCCCACGACATCGGCTGGGGTCACGCGCTCCAGCGTGCGGGCGGGATCTTCGCCGGACAGAAATGCCTGGCCCATATGCGAGACGTCGAACAGACCTGCGCTCGCGCGCGTATGCAGATGTTCCTTGAGAACGCCCGCAGGGTACTGCACGGGCATTTCATAGCCTGCGAACGGCACCATCTTGCCGCCGAGCTCCAAATGGAGGGCATAGAGCGGCGTGCGGCGAAGCTTATCCTGGGATGTATCGGCCATGGCGGTCCGGCAAAGAGGTTGAGCCTGCGAATGCCGACGAACCGGCACACGCACCCCTCTGTCATGGGACCTGAGAGATTTCGCCGGAAACCGGCTTACCCCTTCGGTGAGGTCGGCCGTTGCGGTCGACCTGCTTTCCAGAAGTTCATCTCCCTACGCGGTCCTTTGTGCCTGAGAGTTTCCGGGGTGGTTGCTCCTTCGGCGCCCGTCGCAACGGGTCTCTCCCGCGAGGGATCGTTTGATGGCCGATCCGGCGCGCCTCTCGGCGGACGGGATCGTTGCAGTGCATCATAAAGGCCCGCCTCCTTGAGTCAACGAGCGGCCCCGGCGGCGAGGCATTCGCTCACAGACTTGTTGTGGCTAGACGGACGCCGGCTTCAGTAGAATTGCGAGACCAGGAGCCTGAACAGAACGCCAATGCCGAAAAAAGCGACAGCAATGCCGGAGCCGTGATTGATGATGCGCATCACACGGGCATCGATGCGCGCGTGCAGAAAGCCGACAACCGTCGTCAGGGTGAACCACCATAGCATTGCGCCCGCGAAAACGCCGCTCACAAGCAGGCCCGCATTGACGAAGGTCGCATCGGATTTTGCAATCCCTGTCAGCCCTGCGAACAACGCCGCAAATGCGAAAAGCGTGACCGGATTGGTGATCGTCAGCGCGAACGTGGACGCGAATGTCCGCACGAGCGATCCGCCGCTAACCGGCCGCGCCGCAGCTTTTTCGACGCCGCGTCCGTGCAGAGGATCCGAAATATACGTACTGATGCCGAAGAACATGAGCAGCACGCCGCCGACTATCTGAAGCATCGTCGAATGCCCCCTAATCAATCCCGACACTGCAGTTATTCCGAAGGCCGTGACGGCCGCGAATATGCCATCTCCGAGCGCCGCGCCGAAACCCGCAACGATCCCGTTGACGGGACCGAACGACAAAGTTCGCCGGATGCAGATCAGATTCACCGGACCGATCGGCGCGGCCACGATAAAGCCAATGACAACCCCGGAGACGATGAGGAGAAGATATTCCATTCCGTTAGGACGCGTTCGCAAGCATAGGGGTGATCACGCCGCGATCTCGACAACCAGACGGCCCCGCACCTGACCCGCCAGAATATCCGCGGCCGCCCTGGGGACGTCCGCCAGTTTGATGGTCTGCGTCATGGAGGCAAGTTTTTTCACATCGAGGTCCTGGGCAAGCCGCTCCCAGGCCAGAAGGCGGCGGGGCATCGGCATATAGACGGATTCGATGCCGTGAAGCGAGATACCCCTGAGGATGAAGGGGGCGACGCTGGTCGGCAAATCCAGGCCCTGCGCCAATCCGCAGGCCGCCACCGCCCCGCCATACTGCGTCGCGGCAATGACGTTGGCGAGAGTTTTCGAGCCCACGCTGTCCACTGCTCCTGCCCAACGCTCCTTGGTTAGGGGGCGGGGCTCGCCACCGAGCTCGCTGCGCGGAATGATTTCTGCGGCGCCCAATTCCTTCAGATAAGCAGCCTCCTCGGGCCTGCCGGTCGAAGCGATCACGCGATAGCCGAGCTTTGCCAGAATGGCGACAGCGACCGAGCCCACGCCGCCGGCAGCGCCCGGCACGACGATCGGACCCTTGGCGGGTGTGACGCCGGCATCTTCGAGCGCGAGCACGCAAAGCATCGAGGTATACCCCGCCGTCCCGATCGCCATCGCGTCGGAGGCGGAAAATGCTTTCGGCAGCGGGACCAGCCAATCGCCCTTCACGCGCGCGACTTCCGAATACCCGCCGAAATGCGTTTCACTGAGGCCGAAGCCGTTGAGCAGAACTTTGTCGCCCGGCTTAAAGCTCGCATGCGACGAAGTCTCGACCGTGCCCGCCAGATCGATACCGGGGATCATCGGGAATTTGCGTACGACCGGCGAACGACCGGTGATCGCAAGACCGTCCTTGTAATTCACCGTCGAGTGCGAAACGGCGACGGTCACGTCGCCCTCCATCAGATCGTCGAGACCGAGTTCGACTTCGCCGGCTGTCTGCGTCGCGCCATCCTTGGTGATCAGGATGGCCTTGAAGCGGTTTTTCATGTGGCACTTCCGGGTGGGGACTGCTGCCAGATTTGGCGTTGTTGTGTCTTCAACAGAACACAAAGCACAAAATTCGAGCGCTCCCGTCAAGCGGTGACTGCGAAGCGTCCATTTTCCGGGCTTGCCCACTCGACAAGCACGGAACCTTTGCACAAGCTTTTTCTTAAGATTCCAGGAGGAGCATCGGGAAGGGCGGACCTTAAGTAGAGGACAGCGAGAGCGGGGTAAGCGTCGTGTACAAGATTGACATGCAGTTGCGCGGATATCGGCTGACTACGGCTGAAATACTCTATCACATGCCAGACCATCCGAAGGTCTTGCAGAGCTTTCTCTGGCAGGAGTTGGACCTCGCGCCGAAATTCCCGGTGCTCAACAGATTTCTCCGCTTCTGGGAGGACAATATCGAAGGCAAGCTTCATTCCGTGCGCGTAGCCGCCCGTGGGTTGATATCGCCGACGGAAATGAAAAACGTCGGCACCGAGTTCACGTTGCACTGAAGGGCACGACCATCTGCTGTGCGGCGGCGCGCGCGATCAACCCGCCGTCTTCGCGCTCGAAATCGGCTTCGACCGCGATGAGGGCCTTCGAGGCAGACGTCACGCGCGCCTCGATCAAAAGCGGGTGAGCGCGGCCGATTTTGAAGAACTGGACGTTGAGATTGATCGTGCGAAACGCGCTGCCTTCGGGAACGATAGTCATCGCCGCGAAGGCCAGCATCTGATCTGCGAGTGCCGCTATGTAGCCGCCGAACATCGAACCGTCCGCGTTCAGCACGTCTTCGCTGGGGGTCCAGCGCTTGAAGGCGCGGCCCTCGGACCATTCGTCGAGCGTTCCGAGTTGCAGAGTCCGCACGACCGGAGGCGGCTCGCCGCGACCCTTCGTCAAATCGTCGAGGCGTTCGGTAAAGAAACTCATGCCGTCGCTCCCAATGTTTCGACAAAGCGAACCTTCTCGCCCTGCCCGCCCAGAACCAGCGCATGATCGCGCATGATCGTCCGTCCGCGGACGATTGTCGCGACGGGCCAGCCGGTGGTTTCCATTCCGTCGAACGGCGTCCAGCCGCATTTCGAAGCGATCCAGCTGTTCTCGATGCGCCGAGTCTTCTTCAAATCGGCAATCGTGAAATCCGCGTCGAAACCGCGCGCGATGCGGCCTTTGCCCGCAATGCCGAAAATCCGCGCAGCGCCGGCACTGGTCAGATCGACGAACCGCTCCAGCGACATACGGCCGGCGTTCACATGATCGAGCAGTATAGTGACGAGGGTCTGAACGCCCGGCATGCCGGACGGCGTGTTCGGATAGGTCTTGTCCTTTTCCTCGCGCGTGTGCGGCGCGTGATCCGATCCGATCACGTCGATCAGGCCTTCGCGGACCGCCTGCCACAGCGCGTCGCGATGCGACGCTTCGCGAATCGGCGGATTCATCTGCGCATAGGTTCCGAACCGTTCGTAGCATTCGGGTGCGGCCAACGTCAGATGCTGCGGCGTGGTCTCGACGGTCGCAAGATCGCGCGCAGCGGCGAGCAACGGCAATTCGTCCGCCGTCGTAACGTGGAGAACATGAAGTCGCCGACCCGCCTTGCGCGCCAGTCCCAGTACGCGCTCGGTCGAGAGCCGTGCGGTCTCGACGTCGCGCCACACGGGATGGCTGCGCGGATCGCCGGCAATTGCGAATTGCTTACGCTCCTTGAGACGCGCCTCGTACTCCGAATGAACAGCCATGCGACGCGTGCCGCCCTTGAGCGCGGCCAGGATCGCGTCGTCCTCGTCCAGCAACAATGTGCCCGTCGAGGAGCCGAGAAACGCCTTCACACCTGCAACGCCTGGAATGCGCTCGAGCTCCGCCAGCGCACCGACGTTTTGCGGCGTCGCGCCGACATAGAAGGCGTAATCGCAATGCATCCGGTTTTTGGCGCGTGCGAACTTGTCCTCGATCGCAAGCCGCGTCGTGGTCGGCGGGTATGTATTCGGCATTTCGAAAACCGCCGTCACGCCCCCCAGCACAGCCGCGCGGCTGCCGCTTTCCAGATCTTCCTTGTGCTCGTTGCCCGGCTCGCGGAAATGAACCTGCGAGTCGATCGCGCCCGGCAGCACATGCAGACCCTTGGCGTCGAACGTTTCCAAAGCACTTGCGCCCGAAAGCGACCCAATGGACGCGATCCGCCCGTCTCTCACGCCCACATTCGCTGGCGCGATACCCGACGGCGTGGCGCAGATGCCATTCACGATCAGAAGATCGAACTTTTCGCTCATTACCTGTTTTTCCTGGGCCGGTCTTTCAAGATGCGTTCGTAGAAGGCCAGCATATCGCGCACATAGACCTCTTTGGTGAAACGCGCTTCATAGGATTTTCGTCCGCCTTCGACGATGTGCTGCTGAAGGCCCTTGTCGGCGATGACGCGGCCGATGGCGCGCGCCAACGCCTCCGCGTCATTCATGGGCACCAGCATGCCGTTCTTTTCGTCTTCGACATAGGCGCGAGGACCCTGGGCTGCGGCGGCCACAAGCGGCTTGTCCGCAGCCCACGCTTCGATGAGAACCGCGCCGAAGGATTCGTAGCGCGACGGGACCACGCAGATATCGGCCGCCGCCAGCAATGCGTCCTTGTCTTCCCGCCAGCCGAGGAACCTCACCCGATCCGCGATCCCGAGTTGCGCTGCTTGCGCGACCAGCTTTTCCCGGTCCGGTCCTTCTCCCGCGATCCAGAGATACACGCCCGGCAGTTTGGCGGCCGCATCGAGCAAGGTATCGAGCCCCTTCATCCAGTGCAGGCGCGCCAGCGCGAGGAGCAGCGGCACAGCATCGGGCGTCGAGAAGGTCTTGCGTGCCATCGGCGCGGCTTTGCGCCGCTCCGTGAAATTGTGCACGAGCGTCGTGTGCTCCTCCGCGACCCCCTGGCTCTCGATGTGCCGCAGCATGTCTTGGGTGACACCGAGGAATTCCGTGCAAGTGCGGTAGTGCTTCCGCTGGCGATAGCCGCCATACCAACCGACCTGAATTGCGTCCTTCGCGACCGCATAGCTGGCCGCGCGGCCGGTCCAGTATTGGACAATATCCGGCCGGAACTCGGCCGCCGTGCGGCGCATCACGCGTGCGGTCGGCCAGCGCCACCAGCTGTTGAAGTCGGCCGTTGCGACAGGGACTCCGGCCGCTCTTAGCCTTGCGAGATGGATCGGCATGTTGGGACGCACGACGGCGAATTGCACCAGCCCGGCGCCGGCAAGGGCCAGCACGCCATCATAGAAAAACGTCTCGATGCCGCCGACCGGCCCGCCGGCCATGACCTGCATCACGCGCATGGGCATCCAGATCGTTCGTTCCGCCGGGGGAGCAGTAAGACCCAGCCTTCCACTTGGCAACCGAGGCTTGGCAAGCGGGGCCGGGAGGATTACCTCCTCGCCATGACCGTCGCCCGCCTTGATGACCGAGCTGTCCTTGCCATATCGGGACCCGAAGCACGGGATTTTTTGCAGGGCCTGATCACCAACGACATCGCCCGCTTGGCGGAGAATGCCCCGATCTATGCGGCGCTGCTGACGCCGCAGGGCAAAATCCTGTTCGATTTCCTTCTACTTGCGGATGGAAGCGGGGTGCTGCTCGATTGCGCGGCCAGCGCGCAGGAAGCGCTCCGAAAGCGGCTTTCGATGTACCGCCTGCGCGCGAAAGTCGAGATCGCGGCGCGCGACGACCTCGCAGTCTTTGCCGGCTGGGGCAACAGCGATGCGTTGGTCGCTCCCGCCGATCCGCGTCTCGCGGCGCTGGGATACCGCGCGATCCTGCCCACCGGTACCGCCGCTCCGACCGGTGACGCCAAATCCTACCTGGCGCACCGTCTCGAGCTTGGTGTGCCGGAGGGTAGCGATTTCGGACAGGACAAGATCTTCGCGCTCGATGGCGATCTCGACGAGCTTCACGCCGTCGCGTTCGACAAAGGCTGCTACGTCGGCCAGGAATTGACCGCGCGGATGAAGCATCGCGGCACGGCGCGCAAACGGCTTCTGTCCGTTGCGGCCCTTGACGGAGCATTGCTGCCCGCAAATGACGCGAGCGTGACGGCCGACGGACGCGAGCTTGGAAATCTCACAATCGGTTATGGCGCATGCGGCTTTGCGCTGGTCCGGCTCGATCGGCTGGAAGACGCCGCGGGCGCACCCATCGAAGTTGGAGGCGTGCCCGTACGATTGTCGAAGCAATCGTGGCTTTTCGCTTGACGCGCGCCGGGAATAGGTAAGATTCCGCGCGCCCCTCTAGGAGATTGCACTCATGCTTCATCACGTTTCCGTCGGCGTCGCCGATGTCGAGCGCGCGGCGAAGTTCTACGACGCCGTGCTTGGCGCGCTGGGTTATAAGCGCGTCATGGAATTCATGCCTTACGCGCTTGCTTACGGCGAAACAGCACCGAATTTCTGGATTGGGCTGCCGCACGATCAGAAGAGCGCCAGCGTCGGCAACGGCGCGCATGTCGGCTTCATGGCGCGCAGCAAGGATGCGGTTCACAAATTCCACGCTGCGGCGCTCGCCCATGGCGGCTCGGACAACGGCGCGCCGGGTCCACGTCCCGATTACGGTCCGGACTATTTCGGCGCATTCGTGATCGATATCGACGGCAACAAGATCGAAGCCACATTGCACAAACCGCCGAAAGCCGCGAAAGCGAAATCGGCTGCAAAACCCAAAGCGAAGGTCAAAGCGGCCGCTCCCAAACCCGCGAAGAAAAAGGCCAAACGCGCCGCGAAACCGGCCAAGCGCAAGGCCAAGAAGCGTTGAACGGCGCGCTCGTTCGCTGTCCCTGGCCGGGCGAGGACCCGCTTTACGTCGCATATCACGACGAGGAATGGGGCGTTCCGGAATTCGATTCCGCGGCGCTCTATGAAAAGTTGGTCCTCGACGGCTTTCAGGCCGGTCTGTCCTGGATCACCATCCTGCGCAAGCGGGAGAATTTTCGTCGCGCCTTCGACAATTTCGATCCGGCCAAAATCGCGCGCTACGGCGAGAAGCAGATCGGACGCTTGCTCAAGGACGAAGGTATTGTCCGCAGCCGCGCCAAGATCGAAGCGGCGATCAAAGGCGCAAAACTCTGGCTGGAGATCGAGGAAAAAGAACCCGGCGGCTTCAGGGAACTGATCTGGAAGCATGTCGACGGACGCCCGCGCGTCAACCGCTTCAAATCGACCAAGCAGGTTCCCGCGAAGACGCCGATGAGCGAGGGCTTGGCCAAGGAGTTGAAGCAGCGCGGTTTCAATTTCTGCGGCCCGGTGATCGTCTATGCTTTTGCGCAAGCCGTGGGGATGGTCAACGACCACGTCGTGAGCTGCCACCGACATAAGGCATGCGAGACGATGGCCGCCAAACACCGGTAGATTCGAGTTGGATCAGCCTCGTCCGCGATAGGACGCGACACCGGTCTCCGGCAGCCAGACATCCTTAGGCAGCTTTCCCGTCTGCCAGAAAATGTCGATGGGGATTCCGCCACGCGGATACCAATAGCCTGCTATGCGCAGGAATTTCGGCTTGATCGCGGCGGCGACGCGCTTGCCGATATGGATCGTGCAATCCTCGTGAAACGCCGCATGGTCGCGAAAGCTGGCGAGGAACAGCTTCAGCGATTTGGATTCGACGATTTTTCGGTCCGGGCAATAGTCGATGACGAAATGCGCGAAATCCGGCTGACCCGTCACGGGGCAGAGGCACGTAAATTCGGGCGCGGCGAAGCGCACGACATAATCCACATCGCCCTGCGGATTGGAGACGGCCTCCAGTTTCGCCTCATCCGGCGATTGCGGAACACGAACCTTGTGGCCGAGTTGGGTCAGCTTTTGCTTTGGCATCGACCTATAGCGGATGCTTCTCTCGCCATTTCTTCACGGCCGCCAATGCGATCTGGACATGCATGTCCGGGTTTAGGTCCGTGTATTCCACCAGGATCTTGCCGTCCGGCGCGATCACATAGGAGGTGCGATTGGAATATTCGGGATGCGAGGGAAGAACCGCGTCATAGGATTTGATCACCGTTCCATCGGGATCGGCGGCCACGGCGAATTTGCTGCGGCATTCGCTGACGGAGAATTTGTCGAGCTTATCGATGGCATCGTGCGAAACGCCGATCACCGTTGCACCCATCGCGGCGAATTGATCGGTCGCCTCCGCAAATTCGTGGGCTTCGATGGTGCAACCGGTCGTGAACGCCGCTGGATAGAAATACAGCACGACCGGACCCTTCTTCAGCGCGTCGGCGAGCGAGAACGTGAACTCCTTGCCGCCGAGCGAGGCCTGCGCGGTGAAATCCGGCGCGGCCGTGCCGACCGAGAGCGTCGCATAGGCCGGGACGGCCAGAATGGCGCCACACAGCAGAATGCCGGCAAGAATTCGATTCATCGCAGAGTCTCCCAATGATCCGGCGTTTATCCTGACACACGGCCTGCCGATGTCGACCCGCGGCGCCTGCAATGGAGCCCGGACTTTTGCCGGGCTTGGGCCCGGCATATGCCGCGACACCGCACCCCACGCAACATTGTTGCACCTGCGTGAACCCCATGCTAACTGACCGTCGCGCGCGCTTCGGGAGTCGCTCGCGCAAGTAAACTCTCAATGAATTCAAATAGTTAGGCGACCAGCGCGGCTGTCTCGCGCGCAACTGGCCGAAGGACGAACGTGGGTAGCGACGAACCCGTCATTTCCGGATTAGCCGGGCGATATGCGACCGCCATTTTCGAGCTGGCGCAGGACACAAAATCCGTCGCCGCGCTGGAAAAAGATTTCACGACGCTCAAGGCACTGATCGCGGAAAGCCCCGACTTAGCTCGCCTCGTCAAGGCGCCGGTCTTTTCGCGCGACGATCAAAAGAAGGGCATGGATGCGATCCTGCGCCGGATCGAAGCCGCGCCGCTAACGGTGCAGTTCGTGCTCACGCTCGCGGCGAAGCGCCGCCTGTTCATCCTGACCGACATCATCCGCGGCTTCGAACTGCTGGTCGCGAAGATGCGCGGCGAGACCGACGCGCAGGTGACATCCGCAAGGCTCCTGAGCGACAGCCAGGTCGCCGAACTTAAGCGCATTCTCAAGGCCAAGCTCAGCCGCGACGTGAAGCTTGACGCCAAAGTCGATCCTTCCCTCCTCGGTGGACTCATCGTGAAGGTCGGATCGCGCATGATCGATTCGTCGTTGCGCACGAAGCTCGAAGGGCTTCGCGCTGCCATGAGAGGACAGTGACTATGGATATCCAGCCCGCAGAGATTTCCGCGATTCTCAAACGTGAGATCCAGAATTTCGGCGCCGAAGCGCAGGTGAGCGAAGTCGGCCAGGTGCTCAGCGTCGGCGACGGCATCGCGCGCGTTTACGGCCTCGACAATGTTCAAGCCGGCGAGATGGTCGAATTCCCCGGCGGCATCAAGGGCATGGCGCTGAACCTCGAGTCCGACAATGTCGGCGTCGTGATTTTCGGCAACGATTCGAGCATCAAGGAAGGCGATACGGTCAAGCGAACGGGCGCCATCGTGGAAGTGCCTGTCGGCAAGGGCTTGCTCGGCCGCGTGCTGGACGGCCTCGGCAACCCCATCGACGGCAAAGGCGAGATCGCCGACGTGGCCGAACGCCGCCGCGTGGACGTGAAGGCGCCAGGCATCATTCCCCGCAAATCGGTCAACGAGCCGATGCAGACCGGCATCAAGGCCATCGACAGCCTGATCCCCATCGGCCGCGGCCAGCGCGAGCTGATCATCGGCGACCGCCAGACCGGCAAGACCGCTATCGCCATCGACGCGATCATCAACCAGCGCAACGTCAACAAAAGCACCGACGAAAAGACGAGGCTCTATTGCATCTATGTCGCCATCGGCCAGAAGCGCTCGACCGTCGCGCAGATCGTCAAGACGCTCGAAGACGCTGGCGCCATGGAATACACCATCGTCGTCGCGGCCACCGCGAGCGAGCCCGCGCCGTTGCAATATCTGGCGCCGTTCTCCGGCTGCACGATGGGCGAATGGTTCCGCGACAACGGCATGCATGCGCTGATCATCTACGACGATCTCTCGAAGCAGGCGGTTGCCTATCGCCAGATGTCGTTGCTGCTCCGCCGTCCTCCCGGCCGCGAAGCCTATCCCGGCGACGTGTTCTATCTGCATTCCCGTCTTCTCGAGCGCGCCGCAAAATTGAACGACGCCAATGGCGGCGGCTCGCTCACCGCTCTGCCGATCATCGAAACGCAGGCCAACGACGTGTCGGCCTATATTCCCACCAACGTGATTTCGATCACCGACGGGCAAATCTTTCTCGAGACCGATCTGTTCTTCCAGGGCATCCGGCCGGCCGTGAACGTCGGCGTGTCGGTGTCGCGCGTGGGCTCTTCGGCGCAGATCAAGGCGATGAAGCAGGTCGCAGGCTCGATCAAGCTGGAACTCGCGCAATATCGCGAAATGGCTGCCTTCGCGCAGTTCGGTTCCGACCTCGACGCGGCCACGCAGCGCCTGCTCAATCGCGGTTCGCGATTGACGGAGCTTCTCAAGCAGCCGCAATTCTCGCCCTACCCGGTCGAGGAAGAAGTCGTCTCGATCTACACCGGCATGAAGGGCTATCTCGACAAGCTCGCGGTCGGCGACGTGCTGCGGTTCGAAGGCGATTTCCTGCGCCTGATGCGCGGCAAGCATGCGGACGTGCTCGACGCGATCCGCACCGGCAAGCAGCTGACGCCGGAGATCGAAGCGCAGCTCAAGACCATTCTTGACGAGTTCACGAAGAGCTTTGCCTGATGCCCAGCCTGAAAAGCTTCCGCAACCGCATCGCGAGCGTCAAGGGGATCCGCAAGATCACCAAGGCGCAGCAGATGGTTGCCGCGTCGAAATTGCGCCGCGCCCAGGAAGCGGCCGAGGCTGCGCGTCCCTATGCCGAGAAAATGAATGCCGTGATCGCCAATCTGGCCGGCAGCGTCAAGGACAATCCGAACGCGCCCACCTTGTTGGCCGGAACCGGCCGCGATCGGGTGCATCTGGTGATCGTGGCCACCGCCGATCGCGGCCTCTGCGGCGGCTTCAATACCAATATCGTGCGGCGCGCCAAGCAGCATATCGAGCCCCTTCTGAAAGACGGCAAAGAGGTCAAGATTCTCTGCGTCGGCCGCAAGGGCCGCGACCAGCTGCGCCGTCAGTACGGCAAGATGATTCTCGATACCGTCGACTTCATGGGCATCAAGCGCATCGGTTTTACCAATGCCGCTCCCATCGGAAAGCGCGTGCTCGAGATGTTCGGCACCGACCAGTTCGATGTCGCAACAATCATCTATTCCCGATTCCGTTCGGTGATCAGCCAGGTCCCGACCGTGCAGCAATTGATTCCTGCGGCGTTGCCGGAAGCAAATGTCGGCACCTCGCAGTATTACGACTACGAACCCGACGAAGGCGAAATCCTCTCGGAGCTGCTGCCGCGCAATGTGACCATACAGATTTTTCGCGCGCTGCTGGAAAATGTGGCGGGCGAATTCGGCGCCAAGATGTCGGCGATGGACGCGGCGACGCGCAATGCGGGCGATGTGATCGACCGGCTCACGCTGCAATACAACCGCACGCGCCAGGCCATGATTACCAAGGAACTGATCGAAATCATCTCGGGCGCCGAAGCGCTCTGAGTGGAGGAAGCCATGGACAAAGAGCTACTGAACCAAACCGGCCGCATCACCCAGGTGCTGGGGGCCGTGGTGGACGTTCAATTCGAAGGCGATCTGCCGGCGATCATGAACGCGCTCGAAACGCAAAATCACGGCAATCGGCTCGTGCTCGAAGTGGCGCAGCATCTGGGCGAGTCGACGGTCCGCACCGTGGCGATGGACATCACCGAAGGCCTTGTGCGCGGCCAACAGGTGAAAGACACCGGCGAACCGATCACGGTCCCCGTCGGCGAAGGCACGCTGGGACGCATCATCAACGTCATCGGCGAACCGGTGGATGAAGCCGGTCCTGTAAAGGCGACCGGCCGTCGCGCCATCCACCAGGATGCGCCGGCCTTCGTCGATCAATCGACCGAAGCGCAGGTGCTCGTCACCGGCATCAAGGTCATCGACCTGCTCGCGCCTTATGCGCGCGGCGGCAAGATCGGCCTGTTCGGCGGCGCCGGCGTGGGCAAGACCGTGCTCATTCAGGAACTGATCAACGCCATCGCGAAGAACCACGGTGGCTACTCCGTGTTCGCGGGCGTGGGTGAGCGTACGCGCGAAGGCAACGACCTCTATCATGAGATGATCGAGTCCGGCGTGAACAAGGACCCGAAAACGGGCAGCACGGAAGGCTCGAAATGCGCGCTGGTGTACGGCCAGATGAACGAGCCGCCGGGCGCGCGCCAGCGCGTGGGTCTGTCGGGCCTCACGGTCGCCGAATATTTCCGCGACCAGGGCCAAGACGTGCTGTTCTTCGTCGACAATATCTTCCGCTTCACCCAGGCGGGCTCGGAAGTGTCCGCGCTTCTGGGCCGCATCCCTTCGGCCGTGGGCTATCAGCCGACCTTGGCCACCGACATGGGCGCGCTGCAGGAACGCATCACCACCACGACCAAGGGCTCGATCACGTCGGTTCAGGCGATTTACGTGCCGGCCGACGATTTGACCGACCCGGCGCCGGCAACCTCCTTCGCGCATCTGGACGCGCAGACGGTTCTCTCGCGCACGCAATTCGAAAAGGCGATCTTCCCCGCCGTCGATCCGCTCGACTCGAACTCGCGCCTGCTCGATCCCCGCATCGTCGGCGAAGAGCATTATCGCGTCGCGCGCGCCGTCCAGCAGATGCTGCAGAAGTACAAGTCGCTGCAGGACATCATCGCCATTCTGGGCATGGACGAACTCTCGGAAGACGACAAGATCGTCGTCGCCCGCGCCCGCAAGATCGAACGCTTCCTGTCGCAGCCCTTCTATGCGGCAACCGTGTTCACGAACGTGCCGGGCATCACGGTCAAGCTCGAAGACACGGTGAAGAGCTTCGCGGCTCTCGTGCGCGGCGATTACGATCATCTGCCCGAGCAGGCCTTCTACATGGTCGGCACGATCGAAGACGCGGTCGCCAAGGCGCAGAAGATGGCGGCGGAAGCGGCGTAATGACCGATAAGATTTCCTTCGACCTCGTCTCCCCGGAGCGGCTGCTGTTGTCCGAACATGCGGAGATGGTGACCGTGCCCGGAAGCGACGGCTATTTCGGCGTGCTTGCCGGCCATATGCCGCTGATCTCGACGCTTCGCCCCGGCATGATCGACGTCAAAGGCGGCGACAAAGGCGACGCGAAATATTTCATCCTCGGCGGCTTCGCCGAAGTGACGACCACGAAACTGACCGTTCTGGCCGAACAGGCGGTGCCCATGACCGAAATGGATATCACCGACCTCGATCAGCGAATCCACGATGCCGAAGAAGACCTGATTGCCGCCGCGACCCCCACCGCGCGGGCCAAGGCCGCCGACATCCTGGCGGATCTGCGCATCGTCCGGGCCGCGTTCTAGAGCCGCGCCTGCCCCTCCAAGGCGGTGAAACCGGCCCGTTTTCCGCCATTTCCGAATTGTAATCTGCGAGCCGGCGGCCCCGGGGTTTCTCTGGGGCGACCGGCCTTGTTATAAGACGCTTTGATGACTCTGCGGCTGTTCTTAAGGGACACAACGACAAATGACCGAAGGGACGGTCTTCAGTGCGGGTTGGACGCTCGATGACGTCCAGTGGTCCCGGTTCGATCCGTCCAAGGTCGAGCCGAGCCTTTTGGCGTCCATGAAGGCCGCCTCCCTCGTCGAATACAACGCCGCCGACTACGTCACCTATTTGAAGCGCGTGCTGAAGGATTCGGGGCCGCAGACAGCCGCGGCGATCGAGCTGTGGGGACGCGAAGAGGTCCAGCACGGCCAAGCCCTGGGCCGCTGGGCCGAAATGGCCGACCCGAGCTTCAACTTCCGAGAAGCGTTCGACCGCTTTCATGCCGGCTATAAGCCGCCCCATTTCGCCAGCGACGATGCGTTGTCGGTTCGCGGCAGCAGGCGGGGCGAAATGGTCGCGCGCTGCGTGGTGGAGTCGGGCACCTCATCCTTTTACAGCGCCATCCGCGACGCGACGGACGAACCGGTTCTGAAGGAAATCGCTGGCCGCATCGCGGCCGACGAATTCCGCCATTACAAACTCTTCTTCGAGACGCTTCACGCGCAGAATGAGCCCGACCTGTCCTTCTGGCGCAAGCTGTGGGTGGCAATCGGCCGCGTGAACGAGACCGACGACGACGAATTGTCCTTCGCGTTTTACGCGGCGAACGTTCCCGCATCGATGGAGGCCACCCACCCCTATATCCGCGCGGAATATTCCCGCGCCGCTCACGCCGACGCGATGACCCTCTATCGCCGTCCGCACATCAACAAGATGGTGCAGATGGTGGCGAAGGCCGTCGGCGCCAATCCGCAAAGCCGGACAACGGCCGCCGCCAGCGCAATTCTCTGGCGCGTCCTTCGGATGCGCGCGGGACTGACGCGGAAGCCGGCGCCGGTGGCAGCGTAAGCCCATCCAGTTTAGTTGCGACCATCATCCCGGCGGGGGGCCCTGGCTGACGCGGACGAGGTCGTCGGGGCGGATCCATTTTTGAAACGCGGTTTGCACCGCGGCGGGGCTCAGTTCGATATATTTGCGTCCCGCGATCGTGGGTTCGTCCAGCGGGAGTTCGAGGTCGCGCCGGTCCAGAAAGCCGCGCGCGATGTCGTCGATGCTTGCTTCGCTGAGCGGTATGCGCCTCAGAAGCAACGCCTTTGCGCGATTGAGCTCGTCATCGCCTATCGCGGCCGTTTGAATCTTCCTGAGCTCCGAGGCGACCGTGGTCGCGGCCTTGCCGACATTCTGCGGGTCGCAGGCATATTGCACGAGATAGGCGCTGCGGGTCCGGCCGGATTGCAGCTGGGACGACACGGAATACACAAGCCCGGAATTCTTCCTCAGATCGATGCTGAGCCGGGTCGAATAAAAGCCTCCCCCCAACACGGCGTTGCCCAATTCGAGCGCATAGAAATCGGCGTCGGAGCGGTTGAGCGCGATGTCCTGCGCGAGAACGACATTGTCCTGGACGCGGCTGTCGTCCGGCACTGCGATTGCGGCAGGCGCGTTCGGCGGCGCCAGCGGCAAATCCGTCTGCGGCACGGGGCCGCTCGCCTGCCAGCCGCCGAAATATTTTTCGATTCCCGCGCGTGCCTGTTCCGGCGTGACTTTCCCGATGACGACGATGGTCGTCATATCCGGCCGAAACACGGTTCGATAGTAGGTGCGCACCTGATCGAGCGTGAGCGCGCCGACCGATTCCGGCGTCGCGTCACGCAGGCTCGGGTCGGCGGCGGTGTACAGCGCCTTGCGAAGCGAAAGCTGCGTCAGATGGCTGGGGCTCGCGTTGCGCGCCGCCACCAGTTGCGCGATCTGGCTCCGCAGCGTGTCCATCGCGGCCTGCGGCAAGCCGGGATGCAATTCATTGTCGGCAAGAAGCTCGGCGCCCCGGTCGAAATTCCGCGCGAGAACTTCGATCGCGAAATCGGGTCCCGCCGCCTCGGCAGCGCCGATCGAATCGAGCGCCTGTTGGTATGCGAGGCGATCGAGCTTCTCGCTTCCATAGGGAAACAACTGGTCGAGGATCAACGAAACGCCATCCTGGCCCGGCGGCGTTTCGGTTTCCGGACGGTTTCGCACATGACCGACAATGCTGACCGTGTCGCTTACGGTCTCGGGCTGCACGATCAGCGTCAGACCATTGGAAAGCGTCGAGACAGTGGGACTGAGCGTCGAAGGTGGGACCACGAGGCGGTTGAGATCCGCAGTCGCCCAGGCCGGCAATATCGTTCCCGGCGTTTCGGCGAGCGTGATGGTTTCGTTTCCACCGAAGCCGCCGCTCGACGGCGCGGGCCTGCCCGACCCTTTCGGCAACGCGACGGCCACCACGGCATCGTCGAGTTTCAGATATTCCCGCGCCACCCGGTTCACATCGGCAGGCGTCACCTTCTCCATTCGGACAAGATCGTCATCAGGCGCATGCAAGCCGTACAGCGCGACTGCGTCGGACCAGGTCGATGCCAGTTCCGAAATCGAATTCTTCTCGAATTCGGTTTGGCGTTCCTCCTGAAGCTTTGCCGCCGCCACGAGATCCGGCGGCACGCCGTTCTTCGCCACATTGCGAAGAATGCTGCGAACATCGCTCTCGAGCGCTGCGGGATCGGAGTTGCCCGTGAAGGACAACTGAGCATATCCGACTGCCGATTTCGGCAGAGGATCGAGCGCAAAGCCCGCATCGACGGCTTTGCCTTGCGGAACGAGACCGTAGAGCTCGAAGCGATGACTGTTGAGGACATCGGAGAGCAGCTCAAGCGCGGGAAAGTCCGGGCTGTCGAGTCCCGGCATGCGAATGGCGAGCAATTCCGTTCCCTCGGGGCGATCGGTGTCGATCGTGAGAGGCTCCGTCTTGATCGGCTGCAACGCGAATTTTGGCCGCGCCGGCAGCTTCTTCGGTTTGATGCCGCCGAAAAGCTGCTTGATTTCGCCGAGCGCCGTCTTCGGCTCCACGTCGCCGACAACGATCAGAATGGCATTGTTGGGCGCATACCACGCATCATGGAACTGCTTGAGCATGGGCGCGGTCGTGAGGTCGAACGACGCCCGCGTGCCAAGCGCAACATGCTCATAAGGCGTGCCCGCGAAAAGGATTGCGCGCAGCTTTTCATAGAGGATGTAGGTCGGCGTCGAGAGGTCCTGCGCCACTTCCTGTTCGATGGCGCCGCGTTCTTTGTCCCAACCCTCCTGCGTGTCGAGAACGCCGCTCATCCGCGCCGCTTCGATATGCAACGCGATGTCCAAGTCCTCGGTCGGCACGGTAAACAAATATTGCGTCACGCTTTCGCGCGTGTTTGCGTTGAAATTGCCGCCCATGACGCTGCCGATATTGGCGAGCTGATCTGCGGAAAGTCCCGGACTGCCGCGAAACATCATGTGTTCCTGCGCATGCGCCATGCCGGGGAACGCCGTCGGGGCTTCGTCCGAGCCGACAAGATAGTCGACGGAGGTCGCGACAACGGGAGCCAGGGTATTTCGCACAATGATGACGCGCAGCCCGTTGGGCAGCGTCGCGCGCAGCACATCGCCCTGGGAAGCTCGGGGTGGTGCTGCGACCGTCGCTGTTCCCGCGAAAATGAGGAACAAAGCCGCGAACAGGGCGCCGGGGTGGCGCCGGATCGGCAGTCGGACGATAGGGGGCATCTCAAATATCCTGGGTGTTCATGACAATGAACGTTTCAACCGCCCAAACGCAATTCACGACATCGTACGATGGCGCGTGCCTTTTGTATCAATTGAGGCAACTCAGCCGGGGGGAGTTCCCGATTTTGCCAGATTCGCCCGGGCCGTCCGGCCCAGGGCTTCTTCCAGCTTGATGCCCTGCTTTTCGAGCATCGCGATCAGCATATCGTTCTGCTGTTCGAGGTGATGCAAAACCATTTCGATTTCCTGTTCCGCCTTGACGTTGACTTCCAGGTCGTGCTCGGCGCGGGCCTCGGCGTGCTGCCCCTGAATGTTTTGTCCGACCATGATCAGCGGCATCAGCAAAAGCTGCAGCAGGTTGGAGATAAAAAGCCAAAAGACGAACCCCATCGGCGGATCGAACTGGAGTCTCGCCGGCGCCAGGAAGTTCCAGCCGAGCCATAGAATCGTCCACACGAAAACGACGATGAAAAATCCCATCGTGCCGACATGGCCCGTGATCCACACCGCAAGGCGATCGAGCGCGCTCAGCCTCGACATCGTCTCCAGATAGGTGTTGCGCAGCGGATGTTTGCTGCGGATTTCGTGGAGCCAATGCGTGAGCGAGCTCATTGCGCCTCACATGCTCCGTTTGACCATCATCTGCTTGATCTCGCCGATGGCCTTGGCGGGATTGAGCCCCTTGGGACAGGTGTCCGCGCAGTTCATGATCGTGTGGCAACGGTAAAGTCGGAACGGATCCTCGAGCGCGTCGAGCCGTTCGCCCTTCGCTTCGTCACGGCTGTCCGCCAGCCAGCGATAGGATTGGAGCAGCACGGCCGGCCCCAAATAGCGATCCTGGTTCCACCAATAACTGGGACAGGCGGTCGAACAGCAGGCGCACAGGATGCATTCGTAGAGTCCGTCGAGCTTGGCGCGCTCTTCCGGAGTCTGCTTGCGCTCGGTTTCCGGCGTTGCCGACTTCGTTTGCAGATAAGGCTGGATCGAGGCGTATTGCGCGTAGAAATTCGTCATGTCCGGCACGAGATCCTTCACCACCGGCATGGACGGCAACGGATAGACGCTGACTGAGCCCGAGATATCCGTGATGGCCTTGGTGCAGGCGAGCGTGTTGCTGCCGGCAATATTCATGGCGCAGGAGCCACAAACACCTTCGCGGCACGAACGCCGGAAGGTGAGCGTGGGATCGATCTCGTTCTTGATCTTGATCAGCGCGTCCAGGACCATCGGACCGCAGGTCTCCAGATCGACGCGATAGATATCGATGTGGGGATTGTCGCCGGTGTCGGGATCGTAACGGTAGACTTTGAAGTCCTTCGTCCGCTTCGGCTTCTTGCCGTTGGCGGTCACCGGCGCCGGCCAGACCTTCCCCTTCTTGACCTGGCTGCCCTTCGGCAGGCTGAACTGGACCATCTGACCCTCGTGTAACCCGGGTTTCTGCATAGCAAGCGGCCGCGCCGCTGACAAACCGGCGGGTCAGGCTCCGATATGTTCGAACAGCCACGCGATTTCGACGGGCTCGTTCCGTACCGCGCCGGAGATCACGAGCTGCTCCGTCCGGCGTATCGCGTCGCCGCCGAGATAGACGCTCTCCTCCAGGGCCACGGAGCCGCCGCCCGCGCGAAACCGCCAGCCATCGCCATTGGGCAATTTGAGAAGAATGTCTCCGCCCTGCGAAGGCGACATCCGCACATCCGGATGGATGTGGAACCGGACCGCGAACGGCACGTCGCCCCGTCGGCTGCGCGTCTTGGGCACAAGCCTGTCGCTGCCTGTCAACGACTCGCCGCGCGGGCCGAGCGTGATTCGGCGCTCATGGACGATTCCAAACCCCGGCAGATAGCCGTCATGGCTGGCATCGACACTCCAGCCTTGGGAGGTTTCCTGGCGGAAGGTCTCCACTTTGGTGGGTCCGCCGGACATGCGCGGACCGATCAGATCGCGCGCGAGGCCCGGCGACAGCACATTTGCCATCGTTGTGTCGGCCAGGGTGACGGTCGAATGCGCGGCAGTCGCGCGCAACGCACCATCCCATTTCTCCTGGATCACCGGCGACGCTCCGCAATTGACCACCAGACGTTGTCCGCCGGCGCTGAACTCGAAGGAGAGGCAGCCGGCATGTGCATCGTTGGAAAACGCGCCTTTGGGAGTCGTTCCACAATCCATCACGGCCAGAGCGCGTCCCGCGGCGAGCCGCTGAAACCCGGAATGCGGCGCGAACACGAAGGGCTGGCCCCGCACCTGATCGCGATTGAGGAGATCCTCGATCATTTTGGCATCGCATTCGCTCCCGCCGTTGAAGAGCGCCAGCGTGCCGTCTCCCAGACGGAAAAACCGCAACATGGGCGCCATGCGGTCATGCGCGCTGCGGATCGCAGCGGGAACCGGATGGCCGGTCGCTTCGAGCGATTCCACCACCATGACGATATGGCGATAGGCATGCAGCAGGGCTTCCGGCGAACGGGTGACATGTCCGCCATCGGGAAGAATCTGGCGTCCGATCTCCAGAGCAAGATGATTGAGCCCCGATTGCAATCGCCTCGCGCTGTCGTCGAGACAGGTGCCCGACAGCACATGCGCCGCCGCGGCTTTGAAGCGCGGCAGCCCGTCCGGCGCCGACTTGGCCGTCCGCGCAAGCAGGCGCGATTGCTCGCGCATCGACACGAACAGCTTCGACCGCCACATCACGTCCGAATTCGCCAGTACGAATTTGCCGTCGGCGAAGAGGTGCACGAGCCGCTCGGCGATCACCTGCGGCAACCAGGCAGGCTCCGAGTAACGCGCATTGCGCTTCACCCACAGCGTGATCAGGTTGGTCGCGAGTGTTCGCGCCGCGTCTCCGCCTGCGGCTGCGAGCGGAGGCAACCACGCAAATCCATGGAGCGCTTCGGCCCAGGCGCGCGACGGCGCACGCTTGTCGAAGACCGCGCCTTCGCGAATCTCGACAACTTCATTGCCGAATCGAAACCGGCCTTTCAACAATGCATCGGCATCGGTAAGACGGCGCGGGAGCGTATCCAATGGAAAATACAGCACTCTGTCGGGCATCTTGCCTTTGAGAAGCCCGCGATAGATCCAGCTGCGCCGCCAAGCGATGCGAAATGGCCGAGACACGCGATGGATCAACGCGCCCAAAATCTCCGGATAGAGCGAAACCGGCGGCCAATGCCGCTTTGGGGCCGCGTCGGTCACCCGCGCAACGCTTGTATATTGGCCGCGTAAGCCGAGGCGCCGCCCTTAAACACGGCCGTACCGGCGACGAGAACATTCGCGCCTGCGGCAATCGCCTGCTTCGCCGTTTCCGGTGTGATGCCGCCATCCACTTCCAAAGCAATGTCGCGACCGGACTTCAAGATGCGTTCGCGCGCCGCTTCGATCTTTTTCAACTGGCTCAAGATGAAGGCCTGGCCGCCAAAACCCGGATTGACCGTCATGATCAGGATCAGATCGACGAGATCGAGCAGATTGTCGACGGCATCGATCGGAGTGCCCGGGTTGAGCACCACACCGGGCTTCTTGCCCAATGATCGGATCAATTGCAGCGTGCGATGGACATGCGGTCCGGCTTCGGGATGCACCGTGATGCCGTCCGCGCCTGCGTCGGCAAAAGCCTCGACGTAGGGATCAACCGGTGAAATCATCAGATGCACGTCGAATGGTTTCTTCGCGTGCGGCCGGAGCGCCTTCACCACCTGGGGGCCGATGGTGATATTGGGCACGAAATGCCCGTCCATCACGTCCACATGGATGAGATCGGCGCCGGCGCGTTCGACCGCCTCGATTTCGGCGCCAAGGCGGGAGAAATCGGCCGAAAGGATCGACGGGGCGATACGGACGGGGGCTGCCATCAGGGCCCATTAAGTGCCGGATTCTACCACCCCCCGCAAGGAGGCGATTCGCCAATCCACAGCGGCCAAAACCAATGCGAAAGGGACGATCCAGACGATACGGGATTGATAGCGGGCATGGGGGTTCGAGAGGGCGCCGCAGATGAAGGCATTACCGAGGAGCGCCACAAGCACATAGCCGAGAAGCACGGCCGTTTTTCTGCGCCTCTGTGCAAAGGCGTGGAACAGCATCAAGACGAGACCCACGAGAACAATCCCTGCAACCGGCTCGTCGATGAGGTTGACTGTCCCGAAGCGGATGAGGCCGCGCTGCTGTCGCGCGGCGAGATAAGCAGGCAGCTGTGCCGGGATGAAGCTCTTGAAAGCCGACTCCAGTGCCCACTGCTGCGGCTCGATCTGGTCGCCCGTCTTGTAGGTGACGAATTGCCTTGCGGCATCGTTCAACGCGGCTTCAATCTGAAGAAGCGGATAGCGCTTCATGCTGTCCCAGATGATCCGCTCCGATTCCGCATTCGTGCCGGCAAAACGATCGAGCCTGAAGAAGGGACTGTCCCTGCCCCAGAGCCAGCCGTCGGCCGTGCGCGGCAACATATCCTTGAATGCACAAAGACGGTAGCCGGAACCGGGGCACGTATCTTCAAGAAGACGCATCACGATGCGATCCTGCAACAACCTTGCGAACAGGAAGGCAGGACCCGCGCGCGTCACGAACACCTCGCCCGTCAACGCAAAATTGCTCGCGACGATCAGTGCGAGTGCCAGCACGAAACACAACACCGCGGGTCGCGCATCGGCTTTTGGCCATGAAGATTTCCGCCGCAGCCAAAGCACGCCACGATAAACGCCAAGCGAAAGCGCAAGTCCCGCCGTCAGCACGAGGTGGGAAGGATGCGCCGCCGTGCAGAATGTTCCGACGGCCACCAGCAACCAGCTTCGAACCGCTCCCAATTTCTCAATATGAAACGCGAGCAGATAGATCGACAGAATCACGAGCGCAGTCAGACAATCCGGCTCGATCTGGCCGACATACCACGGCAGTCCGGTCGTAATCACCAGCACGATTGCGATCGCCAGGAGCGCCCACAGCCGCAGGCGTGGGGTCACAACCCTCGCCAATTCCGTCATGACGAATGCGGTCATCAGCGCCTGGAGAGCCGCGATCGCCCACAAGCTCCAGCCGCCGCCCGCGACAAACAGAAAGATCGAATAAACGGGTGAGCGTTCGACGACGAAAGCGTGGCCGATGCCCTCCAGCAGATAGGCGCCCGTGTCGTAATAGATGATGGGAAAACCGTTCCAGATCGCCACCGACAGAAGTATCGGACACAGGAGTGCGATGGCGGTCGCCTCGGCCGCCCGATGCTGCAGCGGCAACGAAAGAAAGCCGGCCAAACGCGCCGATGCCGTCCGTAAGGCCGTTGTTCCGCTATCCGGCATTCGTCGCGCCCGAATGGTCCCGGAGTTATTTAAGGTGCGCCGACATGATTGTCATGGCCTCGACGCCAGCGGCCCAGGTGCAGGTCGATGACGGGAGCGGCAGTTTCGTCAAAGTGTGAACCATGCCGATCTCGTTTCAACCGCTTGCTCTGTCCGACATCGACGATTTTTGCGAGTGGCTGAATCGTCCGCACCTGCGCCGATTTTTTCAGAAGCAGCCGATCTCCCGCGACGAGGTCGAGGCGAAATATGGTCCCCGAATTCGCGGCGACGATCCGACCCGCAGTCATTTGGCGCTCTGCGAAGGCCGGCCTTTCGGTTATCTTCAGTGCTACCGTTTGGCGGACTATCCCGATTGGGCGAACGTGATCGATTCGCCTGACGGAATCGGCGTCGACCTCGCTATTCTGGAGCCGTCGATGCTGCGGCGAGGTTTCGGGCAAGAGATGCTGGCCGCCTATCTGCGCGACATTGCGTTCCCCCTCTTCCCGCGCGAGCACCGCTGCTTCATCGCCCACGAGACCGACAATCGAGCGGCAATCGCCTGTTCTCGAGCGGTAGGATTCGAGTTCGCGGGCGAGTTTTCGGAAGACGGAATTCCCAGCCTGCTGCTCGTCCTCTATCGCGACAAATGGGCCGTTTCCCGCGGTTGACATGGGGGGCTCCCACCCTACACTCCGGCCCGGTTCGCACTTAATCTGGTGATTTCCATGCCGGAACAGGCCAAGAGCGCGGGGGCAAAGCCACGCCCGCTCTCGCCGCATATGCAAATCTATCGATGGCCGGTCACGATGGCGACATCGATTGTCCACCGCGCGACAGGTCTTGCGCTTTCGGCCGGAACACTGCTCGTCGCCTGGTGGCTCGTCGCGACAGCGATGGGCGACGCTCAATACGATTTGTTTTCGACGGTCGCGCGCTCCCCGCTCGGCCAGCTTGTGCTGTTCGGCTTCGTCTGGTCGCTCGCCTATCATTTGCTGAACGGCATCCGCCATCTGGCCTGGGATGTCGGCTACGGCTTTGCTGTGCAAACTGCGAGCCGCACAGGCGTACTGGTTTTCACGCTGTCGATCTTCGTCGCGATCGCTGTCTTCGTTTATGCTTACGCCGCAAAGGGCATGCATCTATGAGCGACCAGTCGCCGGCCGCGCGCGTGGAAGGACTGGGCTCGGCCCATTCCGGCACCGCGCATTTCTTCCGCCAGCGCGTCACGGCAGTGGCGTTGGTGCCGCTCGCCATCTGGTTTGCAGTGTCAGCCTTCCATCTGATCGGCGCGGACCGGGATGCGGCGATCGCGTTCCTCCACGCTCCCGTCAACTGTGTCCTGATGGCGCTCTTCGTAATCGCGGCCGTGGTGCACATGGCGCTGGGGCTTCAGGTCATCATTGAAGACTATGCGCATGGCGAAGGCAGCAAGCTCGTCCTTCTCGTGCTGAACACGTTTTTCGCGTGGCTGGTGGGTGCGGCCTGTGTGTTCGCACTCGTCAAGATTGCGGTTTAGCTTCCGGATATCGAACGCATGATTGCCTACCCCATTACCGATCATACCTTCGACGTGATTGTCGTCGGCGCCGGCGGCGCCGGTCTTCGCGCCACTCTCGAATGCGCTGCGAGCGGACTTCGCACCGGCTGCATCACCAAGGTCTTTCCCACCCGCAGCCACACGGTCGCGGCGCAGGGCGGCGTTGCGGCTGCTCTCGGCAACATGGGCGAAGACGACTGGCGCTGGCACATGTACGACACCGTCAAGGGTTCGGACTGGCTGGGCGACCAGGATGCGATCGAATATCTGTGCAAGAACGCGCCGGAAGCAGTCTACGAACTCGAGCATTTCGGCGTGCCCTTCTCGCGCCTCGATGACGGCAGGATTTACCAACGTGCCTTCGGCGGCATGACGTCTCATTTCGGCAAGGGCATCGCGCAGCGTACGGCGGCTGCAGCAGATCGCACCGGGCACGCGATCCTGCACACGCTCTATGGCCAATGCGTGAAGCACGAAGTGAATTTCTTCATCGAATATTTCGCGCTCGATTTGATCATGGAAGACGGCGTCGTGCGCGGCGTGATGGCGTGGAACCTGGACGATGGCAGCATCCACCGCTTTCGTGCACAGAAAGTAATCCTGGCCACAGGAGGCTTCGGTCGCATCTATGCGACCTGCACCGGCGCGCACACGCAGACCGGCGACGGCAATGCCATGGCGCTACGGGCCGGTCTTCCCGTGCAGGACATGGAATTCGGCCAGTTCCATCCGACAGGCGTCTATGGCGCTGGTGTGCTCATTACGGAAGGCGCGCGCGGCGAAGGCGGTTACCTGACGAATTCCGAGGGCGAGCGCTTCATGGAGCGCTATGCGCCCAATGCGAAGGATCTCGCCTCCCGCGATGTGGTTTCGCGCGCGATGACGATCGAAATCCGCGAGGGCCGCGGCGTGGGCCCGCTCAAGGATCACATCTTCCTGCATCTCTCCCATCTCGATCCAAAGATTCTGCACGAGCGCCTGCCAGGCATTACTGAGAGCGCGCGCATCTTCGCGGGTGTCGATCTGACGAAAGAGCCGATCCCCGTGCTGCCGACCATGCACTACAACATGGGCGGAATTCCCACGAACTACATGGGCGAAGCGCTGACCCTGAAAGACGGCAATCCCGATACGACCGTGCGCGGGTTGATGGCGGTCGGCGAAGGCGCCTGCGTCTCCGTGCACGGCGCCAACCGGCTGGGCTCGAATTCCCTGATCGACCTCGTGATCTTCGGCAAGGCCGCCGGTATGCGTTGCGCCAAAACGGTGACACCGGGCGAGCGCCACGCCGATCTGGCAAAGGATGCGGGCGAAACGGCGATCGCGCGGCTCGACAGGTATCGCAACGCCAATGGCGGCACGCCGACCTCGAAGCTGCGCCGCGACATGCAGCTGGCGATGCAGGAAGATGCGGGCGTGTTCCGCACCGACGAGGCGCTCACCAACGGCCGCAAGCGCATCGACGCCATCTATAAGCGCCTTGGCGATATCTCCGTCAGCGACCGCTCGATGATCTGGAACAGCGATCTGGTCGAGACGCTGGAATTCGAAAACCTGATCCAGCAAGCCATCGTCACCATCGAAGGCGCCTCCAACCGCACCGAGAGCCGCGGCTCACATGCGCGCGAGGATTTTCCCATGCGCGACGACGAGCACTGGATGAAGCACACGCTCGCATGGCTCAATCCCGAGACCGGCTGGGCGACAATCGATTATCGCCCGGTGCACACCTACACGCTCACCAACGAAGTCGAGTATATCCCGCCCAAGGCGCGGACTTATTAGGAGCGCTGGGCCACGGAACGGCAGGTGAATCCCGGTCCGGCACCTGCTAGCATGTCCCCATGATCGACCCTTTTGGCCGCCACATCACCTATCTGCGCGTTTCCGTCACGGACCGCTGCGACTTTCGCTGTGTTTACTGCATGACGGAGCACATGACATTTTTGCCCAAGCCGGAGCTTCTGACGCTCGAAGAGTTGGAGCGGCTTTGCGGCGCGTTCATCCGCAAAGGCGTGGACCGTATCCGGATCACGGGCGGCGAGCCCCTCGTCCGGCGCAATGTGATGAGCCTGATCGACAAGCTCGGCGCTCGCATCGGCGAAGGCGGATTGCGGGAACTCACGCTTACCACCAATGGCAGCCAGCTGACGCGTTTCGCGAAGAACCTTCGCGCCGCGGGGGTGCGCCGGATCAATATCTCGCTCGATACCCGCGACCCGCAAAAGTTCCGCGCAATTACTCGCTGGGGAGATCTCGCGAAGGTGCTGGCCGGGATCGATGCCGCACTGGATGCCGGCCTTGCGGTCAAGATCAACATGGTCGCCCTCAAGGAGATCAACGAGGACGAAATCACGGGCATGCTGGCCTGGGCACACAGCCGCAGCATGGACCTCACGCTCATCGAGACAATGCCGATGGGGGAGATCGACGGCAACCGCGTGGAGCAGTATTTGCCGCTGTCGCTCGTGCGCGCGCGGCTGGCCGAAAGCTACACGCTCGTCGACGACGATTACCGCACCGGCGGACCCGCGCGCTATGTGCGCGTTGCCGAGACGGGTGGAAGATTGGGCTTCATCACACCGCTCACGCATAATTTCTGCGAAAGCTGCAACCGCGTCCGGCTCACCTGCACCGGCACGCTTTATATGTGTCTCGGGCAGAACGACGACGCCGATCTGCGCGTGCCCCTGCGCGCTTCAAATGACGATACGGCCCTCAATGCGGCGATAGACGCGGCCATCGCGCGCAAACCCAAAGGCCATGATTTCATGATCGATCGCCGCCACAACGAGCCCGCGGTCGCGCGACATATGTCGCTGACAGGCGGCTGACCGTGGCCCATGCTTTTCATTTCGTGGCCTCGCCGGCGCCCGATGCGCGCGCAGCATTGGTGACGATGCTCCAGGGCTACCGCGATGTGGGCCCCGAAGCGGCCGACGTGATCGTGGCGCTGGGCGGCGACGGCTTCATGCTGCAGACGCTTCACAAATTCCTCGGCAAAGGCAAACCGATTTATGGGATGAACCTGGGTTCGGTCGGCTTCCTGATGAACGAGTTCAAGGACACCGGGCTGGAAGAGCGCCTCGCCGCCGCGGAACCCGCGCACGTTCATCCGTTGAGGATGCGCGCAACCAACAGCAGGGGTGGTGTCTACGACGCGATCGCGTTTAACGAAGTGTCGTTGCTGCGCCAGACGCAGCAGGCGGCCAAGATCCGCATCATCGTGGACGGCAAACCCCGCATCCGCGAACTGATTTGCGACGGCGTACTGATTTCGACGCCGGCCGGCTCGACCGCCTACAATCTCTCCGCGCATGGTCCGATTCTGCCCATCGATGCGGCGCTGCTGGCTCTGACCCCCATCAGCGCCTTCCGGCCGCGGCGCTGGCACGGCGCGCTCCTGCCCCATCGTGCCAAGACCCGTTTCGAAATCCTCGAGCCCGAGAAACGCCAGGTCAGCGCGGTCGCCGACGATTTCGAGGTGCGCGATGTCACCTCGGTCGACGTAGCGGAAGATCGCACGATCGCCATGACCATGCTGTTCGACGCCGGCCACAGCCTGGACGAACGCATCCTGGCCGAACAGTTCATCGATTAGTTCACGGAGCATTAATCCCGGTTAAGGTAAGTATTGCGTCCTTATTCGGGGTATAGGAGGCGCCGGGCTTGTTCCAGGCGCGCCGAGACGCGCATGAGCGGCTACAGGTTCGACCGTCTGAAGATTCTCGTCGTCGACGACAATGTGCACATGCGTAAGCTCGTCGTCACGATCCTTCAGGCATTCGGTGCAATCCAGATTTTCGAGTCGCCCGACGGCGAGCGAGCCTGGACGATCGTTCGCGATGCCAACCCCGATGTGATCCTGCTCGACTGGATGCTCGAGGGCATGACGGGTCTCGATCTGGCTCAGATGATCCGCACCTCGGCTGCCAGCACCAATCCGTTCGTCCCGATCATCATGTTGACGGGCTACACCAGCATCGATCACGTGCGCCGCGCGCGCGACGCCGGCGTCAACGAGTTTCTCGCGAAGCCGGTCTCGGTAAAGGCAATCCTTTCGCGGTTGACAGCCGTGATCGAACATCCGCGACCCTTCGTGCGCACCAAGTCTTATTTCGGTCCGTGCCGGCGACGGCGCGGAAGCGCGGAATATCAGGGACCGGAACGGCGCTCCGATTCGAATATGCGCGCCATCGAAGACGAAGACGCCGCAGCGTAACCGGGGGACACATGGCCAAGCAACCACCCATCGAAATCTTCATGCCGCCCAACATCTTGAAGGCAAAGGTCGGCGGCACGGTCGTCGGTCTCGACATGGGCGCCGTCAGCCGCGCCGAGCAGGCTATGGAAGGCCTCAAGACCGAGTTTGCGAACTGGATCAACGACGACCTGCGCCGGCTGATCGACGCACGCGACGCATTTTTTGCCGCACCCGGAGAGGAAACGCAGGAAATCCTGTTTCGCATGGGTCACGATTTGAAGGGCCAGGCGCTCACGTTCGGGTACCCGCTGGCGGCCCGCGTCGCCGCTTCACTCTGCCGCCTGCTCGACGGCAGAAACGCGACCGCGGAATTGCCGCTCGTCGACGCGCATGTCGAAGCGATCCGCGTGATCGTGCGCGACAACGTCAAGCACAATGCGCCCCAAGTCGCAGCACTGTTGGCCACGGAACTCGAGGCGCGCGTCGCCGAGGCACTACCTGAACCGAAGAAGCGCTGATTCTCTTTAGTTTGCGTCGCGCAACGAGGCGGAGGTCTGCTCGTATCCTGCGTCGTCGCGAATGCGCAGGATGTTGCCGTTCGGTCCGGGTTCGACCCAGGGTGTCACCGTCAGGGGCGGCGCCGCGCGGGCGGCTTTGAGCGCCTCGGCAACGGTCTTCGAACGCGCGAGCTTCATCAGATTGAGCTTGGTCGGGAAGATCACATTCAATTTCTCCCGACTGGCAATAGCATCTTCGGGGCGGATCCAGACCGAGTCGACAGACTCGCGGCCGTCATGGCTGCCCGCATGCCCCACCGGCGACGACGCCAGAAAGAAATGTGTGTCGAAGCGCTTGGGCATGTTTTCGGGCGTGATCCAATGCGCGAAATGGGCGAGTTCGTCGCAGGCTATTTTTAAATTCTCCGCGCGCAACATGTCGAACAGGCTGATCTCGGCTTTTTCGAGTTTGTGACGATAGGCAGCGAGCGTGGCGAGGCGTGCTTCGTCTACGAACGCGCCGGTCGCGCCGTCGCGCGCCATGAGGATTCCGGATTCCTCGAAGGCTTCGCGGATGGCGGCGGCGCCCAGCGCACGCATTTCCTCTGACCATCCGGAAACGCCATCGGCATATTCCGCAAGTTCGGAATCGAAGTCGGAGCGCTGCGCCTTGCCGCCGGGAAACACCAGCGCGCCCGCCACGAAATCGATCTGGTGATGGCGTTTCACCATGAAAACTTCTAAGCCGTTCGGCGCATCGCGCACCAGCAATATCGTCGCTGCGGGTACGGGCGTTACCGCCGTCTTGGGCGTGGGTTCGGTCATGTATCCTCGCTTTCCTTGAAGCCTAACGGCTCGCAGCCGCCGCGGCCACTGTGACGGCAAGGGCTGCGGCGAGAAGCCCGAAAAAGCCGATCGGGCCCAGCATCGTCATGGCCGAGCCCGCGGCAAGCGGCCCGACAATGGAGCCCAGGCCGAACAACAGGACCAGTCCCGCGGTCGCGGCCACGCGCGTGGCCGGCGCAACCGCGTCGTTCGTATGTGCGACGGCCAGCGCATAGAGCGGGAACAGGAACGCACCCACGAGCGCGGACGCCACGTAGAGCAGGAATATCTCCCCGCCCTGCGCCCACATTCCGAACAGAGACGCTGCCAGGCCAGCCGCACACATCAGCCCGATCGTGATCCGCCTGCCGATCGCGTCCGAGAGCCAGCCGAGCGGGAATTGCATGATTCCACCCGCCGCCATAGCGACGCCCATGAACAGACTGACTTGCGGCACGCTGAAATGTTCGGCGCGAGCGTAAACCGGACCGAACGTGAACAGGATGCTCCATGACAGACCCGCAAGCATGGTCGCGGTCGCACCCAGGGGAGAGATGCGAAACAGATGGACGAGACCGAACGGTTCGGGTGGCGCTTCGCCCGGCGCTGCCGTGGCGAGAAAAATCACCGGCAGGCTCCCCGATACGAACAGCAATCCGCAGAGTACAAACGACGCCAGAGCCTTTGGATCGCAGACCGCCAGTAAGACTTGCGCAAACGTCATGCCCACCATCTGCACCACCATATAGACGCTGAAAATGCGTCCGCGCACGCGATTCTCGCTACGCTCGTTGATCCAGCTTTCGCAGGCGACATAAGTCGATGCGAGGGCAAAACCGGAAACCAGGCGCAGGATCGTCCACGTAACGGCCGTCACGAAGATCCCGTGCAACACGATCATCGCGGCTGCGAGCGCGAGCCCGATGGCGATGGTGCGCACATGACCGAGACGGCGGATGATGGTGCGGATAAGGAGCGGTGCGGCGGAATAGCCGACATAATAACCGGCCATCAGCACGCCGATGCTCCACGCAGAGAACGCCTCCTGCCCCGCGCGAATGCCGAGCAGCTCGGTCTGCAGCCCGTTCCCCATCTGGACGATGCCGCCCGACAGAATGACGGCCCAGACGGCGGCAAGCGCGACACGCATGAAAGGTTCCTGAGCGATTCGCCGTGGGGCGCGTCTTATGAGCGCGCGAAAGGCATACGGAGGGTCGCGATACGATGCAACGGGGTCAGCAAGGGCGAATGATCTACTACATTTTGCGCGCGTGCGCGGTTCCGGCCGGCGCGTGCATCTTGCCCAGCATGTCGACAATATCCGATGTCACCGCGAATGGAGCCTGCGGCAGGCCCGACATCGCAACGAGCGGCGACGTGCCGGTCCCCGAATAGAGTTGTAGCGCGGCCCACTCGTCTGAGCCCGAATGGCCGAAACCTGAATTCCCGCTCACCACCATCGGCGCGCTGGTAAGCGGGGCCGCGATCGGCTGATTGTCGCTCGCCTGCGCATCAAGGGCCCGCGAAACGGAGGGTTGCTTGAGCGCCCAATCATAGACGTCGCGCACAGTCTTGGGCGAGCCGTCGGCCTTGAAGAACACGCTCTTGTTTGCGCTAGCCGCGGCGGGAAAGGCGCTGGGTGCGCTTGCGGCCGGCTGGTTCTCGCTCATCTTGATCAGCTTGCAGGCCGCTTCAGGCCCGAGGAAATGTGCGGCATAGAGTTCGCCGTTGCAGACACCGCGGCCCAGCGAAGATTCGAGGGTCGAGCGGGTCTCGTTGGCGAACTCGCCCTCCATCAGCGCCGAGACTTTCGGGTCGTTGCGCAGGGCAAGAATTGCCTGGCGGTCGGCCTGATTGTCCGCTTCGTAGCGGCCGTCGGAATTCTGCTGGATCGCCGATGCATAAGAACCGAGGCCGTAGCGGCCGCCATATTGCTTGACCAGCCCAAGCCAGGTCTGGTCGACGAACTGGAACAGGCCGGAAGCGCTGGAAGTGCTTGATTTTGCTTGCGGTTTTAGGCTGCTCTCGCGCATCGCGGTGCCGAGCAGATAGTCGAAATTGGACCCCGTTTCAGCGCTCGCCTGGTGAAGGGCGGCAATGACATCGCTCCGGGTCGGGGTGGCGGCGGCGGCTTCTGCCAGCATGACGCTCAATCGTCCGTAAGTTTCTCTCGGAGCATTGAGACGCAACCCCCGTGCCAGTTTGGGGCAGGCTAAAGCGAGGCCCGCAATTGGGCGATGAATGCTGCCTGGGCCGCGGCTTCATAGGGCTCAGCCGTCCCCTGCCCCCAAACGGGTCCCGGCCATGCCGGATCGCCCGGATTGCGGGCCACGACATGAACATGAAGCTGCGGCACGAGATTGCCCAGCGCACCCACATTGATCTTCGCGGCGCCTGTCAGCGATTTGAGCGCGGCGCTCGCGCGCGCGACCTCTTCGATCAGAACGGCGCGATCGGGGGCAGACAGGTCGTGAATCTCCGACAGCCCCGCGCGATGCGGCACGAGAACTAGCCACGGAAAGCGCACATCGTTCATCGCGAGCACGCGCGACAAGGTCCAGTCGGCAACGAATAGCGTGTCGGCTTCGAGACGCGGGTGAAGAATGAATTCGGACATTTGAAATTTCTTAGACGCTCAGGACAAACCCGGCATATGCGGCAGATGGTAGCCCAGCCGGGAGGCGAGGAAAACGCCGTAGCCAACGTAGCACAAGACGAGAAGGAATCCGCGCGCGCGCGTGAGACGCCACGACGAGGCGAGAAGCGGGATCAGCAGAACCGCCGCTCCCGCCATCACCAGCGCATCCACATTCGCGATCATGGGAGTGATGACGAGCGGATGGATCACGGCCGTCAGGCCCAGCACGAACAAAATGTTGAAAATATTGGCGCCGATCAGCTGTCCGACCGCGATGTCGGAGCGTCCGCGCGCGGCGGCAAGGAACGTGATTACAAGTTCCGGCAAAGATGTGCCGAGCGCCACGACCGTGAGACCGATCGTGGCCTGCGGCACCCGATAGGCCTCGGCCATAGCGACGGCGCCATCGATGATGAAATGCGCGCCGAAATAGAGGCAGAGGAGCCCAAACAGGAAAAGGAAAAACCCGACGCTGCCGGACACGTGGCCGGTGTGCGAATGCGCGCGGCATTCGGCGACGGAATTGTGAGACGGTCTTCGCCAATCGGTCGCGAAAGCAAGTACGAGATAAGCTGCAAATCCGGCCAGCAGCATGAGTCCGAACCGATGCGTGATCGTGCCGCCTTGCGCAATCAGCAGGAGTACAAGGCTCGCCGCGACCAGCGTGCCGCCATCGCGAAAGACAACCTTGGGCGGACTTGGCATCGGCCTGATCAACGCGCCCAGCCCCATGATCAGAAATATGTTGACGATATTGCTGCCGACAATGTTGCCGATGGCGATGTCGGGCGTGTTGTGATGGACGGCCTGGAGAGAAACGAAAAGCTCGGGTGCGGAACTCGCCGTCGAGATGACGAGAAGACCCAGAAGCAGCGGCGACAATCCCATCGCACGCGACACGCCGATGCTACCGTGCAACGCCGTTTCGCTGCCCAAAATCAGCAGCACGAACCCGATACCCAGAAACCCGTACACCATTAACGCGCCAGCCCAGGGCCCCCCGCGAAAGCCCCCGCCAGATGTCTCGTTAACCGGTCGGACCGGCCTTCGCAAGCAATGCCTGATCCCGGAAGCGTCCCGGGTTGAAGGCGGCGATGAGCGACGGCGGCGAACGTCCCAGAACGAGACTGCACAGAGCTTCCGCGATAGCCGGTGCAAAGAGGATACCGTTGCGGAACTGGCCGCCGGCGACAAACAACCCTTCGACCCCCGTGGCGCCCAAAATCGGCAGATCGTCCGGCGACCCCGGCCTCAGACCGGCCCAATGCTCGGCGATTTCCCATCCGGTCAATGAGGGCATCACACTTGCCGCGTGGGATTTCAGCCAATCGACGGCCCCGTCGGTGAGGCTGGTGTCGAAGCCCTGATGGCTGGCCGTCGCGCCGACAAACAACCGATCGTGCCTCGGCACAAGATAGACTTCGTTTCCCCAGACGATGCGCGCAGGCAACGCACGTGCGTTGGGTGGCGCCAGCGCGATCATTTCGCCTTTGACCGGCACGATCGGCGGCATCGCCTCGCGCGGCAGCACGGCGATGCACGACGTCCATGCGCCAGCCGCAAGCACAAACACGTCGCCCCGATGGGTTGCAAATGGTGTCAAGGCGCCGGTCACGCGCGCGCCCGACATTTCGAACCGAACGACCGTTTCGTTGACGAGCAATTTTCCGCCGGCGCGCACAAACGCCGATGCGAGCGCTGCGCCGAGTGCGCGGTTATCGACCTGCGCCTCGGTCGCATCGTAAAGCGCGCCTGCAATGTCCGGCGCGAGCAATGGCTCGAGCTCGCGAGCCTCTGCCGCCGAGAGGAATTTCGCTTTGTTGCCCGTGGCAGCCGCTCGCGCAGCGAGCGATCGAGCGTGTGCATCGTCGCGCGCCACCATCAATGCACCGTCCGCCCGAAACGCGATTTTGCGGCCCGAGCGGTCTTCGATCTCTGCCGCGAAAGAGGGCCATAGCGACCCCGAATATTGTGCGAATTGGGCCTCCGGCGTCACGGTGTCGCCGTTTTCCGGCGTCACCGCGATCATGCCGGCAGAGGCCCAGGTCGCGCCGCGACCCGGTTGCGCACGCTCGAGCACGACGACCTCGCTTCCCGCCTGCGCGAGACGCCAGCCGATCGAAAGGCCCGCAACGCCTCCGCCGATGATGACGGTTTTCATGGCTCCCCGAATCTCACAACAGCTTCCGCCACGCGCATGCCCGCGGTCGCAAAACACAACGCGCCGAGCACATAAGCGATTACGCCGAACCAGTCCGGAAACGCGCAGGCGAGCGCGAGCGCAAGGAAGGTTTCCGTGCTCTCGATGAGCCCAACGGGTCGAAGAGACGTCGCGCCGCGCATTGCGGCAGTAGAGACAAAGGCGAGAAACGCCGCTTCCGAGGCCGCGAAACCAAAAATCAGAAATGCCGCCGCAAGGGCACTACCCGGATCGGCGAGCGCGAAGGCAAAAGGGATGCTCGCGGCGGCTATGACGCCGAGCACTGTCTCGAGAAACACGCCGAGATCGCCGGCATCGGTCGTCCGGGCCGCCGCGCCACCTAACCCCGCAAGCAGCCGGTTGGCCGGGATCGACCCCAGACCCCACCAATAATGATGCGTCGCAACCGCCGCGCACGCACCGAGACCGGCCACAAAGCTCGCTGCCGTCAGCGCATTCGCCGACGTATGGGCACGCGCCAAACGGGCCGCAGCCGGTACTAGAACCGGTGCGGCGACTTTGCGAAGCGGCGCGTCAAGCATGGCGGACGGAAGTCAAATGCGCGATTTCAATAGGTTGTCCGGGCGCGTCCGTCCACACGCGCTTGCGCGTCCCCGCCCAGCGCGTCAAGCAAGGGCCGGATCATCGGCGCATAGGATTGCCAGCGACTGACCGAGCTTGCGTAAACCGGCCGGCGCACCTGCACGGCGCTGGCGGTGAGGACCGGTCGCTGCGTTTGATAAAATTGGAGGCAGCGCGCGTCCCATTCGAGACCGCAGAAATCGACAATCCGGCGCGCTTGGGATTCGAAATCGGCGACGAGTTCCTCGTATTGTACATCGAGCATAACGCCCGGCGGAAGAACCTCGCGCCAGTGCGCCATCAGCGCGCGGTAGCCGCGGTAGTAGCGGCCGAGTTCGGCCAGATCGTAGGTAAAGGCCATGCCGCTCGCGAACAGCTTCGAAAAACACGAGACGCAGGTGTCGACCGGATCGCGACAGGCATGGAGGATGCGCGCGCCCGGAAGCGCCATGTGGATCACTCCGGCGAAGAGAAAATTCGTCGGCATCTTGTCGGTAATGTGCATCGGCAACGGCGCCACGGGCCTGAGCGCGGCCAGATAATTTGCCGCCACGCCGCGCAACTCCCGTTCACCCAGGGAAGGCGCCAATTCCGGAAAAGGAACTCCGGTGTCCGCCTGCAGCTTGTTGACGGCGTTGGCTATGTAGGGGCGTTCGCCGGCGCCAACGACGCGCGGGTGACTTGCCAGCATCTGCTCGATCAATGTCGTTCCAGAACGCGGCATGCCGACGATGAAGACCGGCAGCTCGGACCGATCGCCAAGCATCGCTTTTTGCGCGATCAGTTCGCGCGAGAACACGTGCGCTATGCGCTTCATGTTGCCGAGCGTCTCGATTTCGTCATAGCGCTCCCGGCAGCGCTTGAGCATATTTCCGCCGACAAAATGGTGAAACGCCTTTTCATGCGCGCCGATATCCGCATAGGCCTTGCCCAAGGCGAAATGCAGCTGCATCAGGTCGGCTTCCGGCAGCGGCCCTGCGGCGAGTGCCTCCATGGCCGCCAGCTGGGGATTGCCCGACGTGAACTGTGTGACCTCCGCAAGACTGCGATGGTGTTCGCCCCGGCGCGGCGCGAGTTGCACGGCCCTGGTAAATGCCTGCCGCGCCTCGTCTATGCGGCCGAGAGCCCTCAACTGTTGGCCGCTGCCGACGTGGGCCTCGGCAAGATCCGGCTTGCGCGCCAGCGCGGCACGAAAGCTTGCGAGCGCGTCCTCGTGGCGGCCCAGCGAAGCCAGCACGAGACCCAGATTGCTGTGCGCTTCGGAATAGCCAGGCCTGAGTTCGATCGCCTTGCGATAATGCGGCTCGGCCTCGGCGTGGCGGCCCAGGGCGATCAACGCGCCGGCCAGCATGAAGTGCGTGCGCGGAGTCCCGGGGGCGACCGCGAGCGCGGCTTCCAGATGCGCAACCGCGGCTTCGTGGCGTTCGAGCGCCAGCAACGCATTGGCGAGATTGACACGGATTTCCGCCGACGCAGGTTTCAGCGCAAGCGCCCGTTCGAAGTGCACGATGGATTCTTCGCTGCGGCCTTGCATATGAAGCAGATTGCCGAGATTGTTGCGAACGCCCACTAGCTCCGGATCGGCGGCGAGAGTTTTCTCCAGCTCCTCCTGCGCCTCGGCAAACCGGTTCAGCGCGGTGAGCACGAAGCCGAGGTCGGCGCGCGCCGCGATCGAATCCAGTGCCAATGCCCGACGGATGAAGGACTCTGCCTCCGCAGGTCGCCGTAATTGCGCGCAGACCATTCCAAGCTCGTGCAGCACGCCGGCATGCGCTGCATCGAGCTGGAGAAGCCCGCGCAGAATTTTTTCGGCGTCGCGCAACCGCCGCTTTCGGCGCAGCTCTCTGGCCAGTTCGAGAGCCTGCGGCAGGTTGGGCGTTTGCTGTTTCGGCGGCGCGGGCGGCATGGACCGGTTATCCCGCGCTGCCGTGGCGCTCGCAAGTGCGCCGCCCTCGCCAGGCGAACGCGAACTCACGACCGGGTGCCTTCGGGCGAAGCGAAATGTACTTCGCCCGACGCTTGCGTGCAGTTCCTTATTCGTTTGCGCTCAGCCGACCGTCTCGAAGTTCGAGACGCTCAGCGACGAGACGCTCACGATATGGGACAGTTCGATGACGAGATCCTGGCCGGCCTGGTAACCCGCAACGCCGTTCTCGTCGATGATGAGGAACGTGTCGCCGTGGTATCCGCCGGAGCTGGGGGTGAACAACACCGCGCCGCCGGCCTGCAGCTGGCTCGCACCGATATCGTGCTCGAGAACGGTGTTGAAATTCGCCGGCCCCAGAATTCCGGTCGTGACAGCCGTATCGACGGCGGTGACGCCCGTCAGCGAGCCGATCAAATCGATCTTCTCCGAGTTGGTGTTGAAGTTGAAGATCGTGTCGAAGGTTGGGCCGGTCGAGTCCCCCACCGCCGCGTAGGCGAAGGTGTCGGCTCCCGAGCCCGCGTAAAGCTTGTCGGCGCCCAGGCCGCCTTCGATGAAGCTCGTGCCGCTGCCAGCATAGACGACGAGATTGCCGTCGTCCACCGCCGAGCCATTGATCGTCAGGCTGTCGCCTACGCCGAGGGTGGCCGCGTTGATCGTCAGCGTGCCGCTGCCGACCGTGGCGTTGTTCAAGGTCAGGTTGTAGCCGTATCCGGCCGCCAGATCGAGCGTCTGAACGTTGACCATGGTGGTGGCATTGAAGGTCAGGCCGCTCGAGTAATTGCCGTCCAGATGAACGGCGCTGGTGCCCGTCCCGCCATTGATCTCATCCGACGCCGTGAAGTCGCCGCCGACGTTGAACGTGTTGGTGCCGGGGCCACCCGTCAGGTTGAATGAGCCTCCGTCGGTATCGATGATCAGATTCCCGCCCGTCAGCGCCGAAGCGTTGAAAGTCAGCGTGTTGCCCGAGACGAGCTCGGCCGCCTCGACCGTCAAAGTCTGGCCGGTCGTGATAACTCCCGCATCGAGCGTGAGGTTGTAGCTGTGACCCATTGCCAGATGCAGAATCTGGATATCGCTCATCATGCTGGAAGTGATGGTCAGCGAGTGTCCGCCGGTATAGTTGCCGTCAAGCTCGAGTGTGTTGCTTCCGGAGCCGCCTGTGACATGGTCGGATGTCGAGAACCCACTGCCGAAGAAGAAAATATCGTTGCCGGATCCTCCGGTCACGGTCACATCGGGTGCGGATTGCAGATAGAACGTGTCGGCGTTTGATGTGCCGGCGAGTGTGAGACCGCTGACGTAACCGTAAATCGTTTCCGACCCGTTGGTGTTGAAGTCGGTCGTCACCGTCAATGTGTCCGAGGCGTTGTAGTCGTTCTGATAGGACGTATAGGCATGCCCCGTCACATCCGACACAAGCAGATCGTACGGACCCTGAACCTTGGCCAGCAACGACGCGTCGTTGGTGACCTGCGTCTGGGTGAGATCGAGTGTCGGCGTGCCGCTATCCGTAAAGATCACCGCCGAGATGGTCGCGACGTAGGTCTCGAGCGAATCGAAGGCACCACCGATTGCAGATGCGGTATCGTTGGCAATGAGGCGGTACGAACTGACGATCTTGCCGATCAGGGTTTGATCGTTGACGATTTCGGACGCCGTCAGATCGAGATTGGGCGTGCCGGTGTCGTTCAGCGTGATCGAAGAGATATAAGACACGGCAGAGTCGAGACTGCCGAAGTTCGAGGCCACGTTCGCCGCCGAATCCGTCACGGCATCCGAATATCCGCTGACCGCCGTGCCCGCGATGGGAAGCGATTTGCCGGCGCTGTCTTCGATGCTGCCGGCGCTGATTGAGCTGACCGTGAGCGCTTGCGGCGCATCGGTCGCGTCATAGGTGAACGTCAGTGTTGTCGTGCCGGAACCGGAAGAGTAAGTCGCCGTTCCGCCGTCGCTCAGCAACAACGTCGTGCCGCCGGCGACCGTCACATCCTTGCTCACGTCGAGCGTAATGGTCGCGGTGTACCCCGAGGCGAAGTCCGCACCCGACGTCGCCGAGCCCGTCAGCGACGACACCGCCGGCGCCACATCCGGCGCAACGTCGAGCGTCGATTGGGCTGCGAAGCCGCTGTTATCGACGCCGTCGGTAACCGTCCACGTTATGGTGCGGGAGGGTTCGCTTCCTCCTTCGGTGGGATCTCCGCTGGTCGGCGCGAAGGTGTAGGTGATCGACTCCAGCGCTGCCTGGTAGTCGGCGATCGAGGCGGTGCCGGACAACGTCAGAGTCCCACCGCTGTAAGAACCGGAAATGCCGTTCTGGTTGGTGAAGTTCAGCGTGTCGCCGGTAATGCCGCCTTCGCCCAACGATATCGTCGCGCCGGTCAGATTGCCGCCGCTGTCGGGATCGGCGAGCGTCAAACCCGCATCCAAGACGGCAGCCGGGCCACCGGCCGTGTAGCTCACGGTGCCCGAAGCTGTGACCGTAGGCGCTACATGAACCGTGTCGACCGTGCTCGTTCCCGTGCCCGAACTGACGCCTGCGGCGCTCGTCACGACCCAATGGATCGTGCGGCTGGTGTCGCTGCCGCCATTGGTGGGATCGTTGTTGGCGGTGAAGCTATAGGTGATCGAATCCAATGCGGTTTGATAGTTCGCGGCAGATGTGGTGCCGGTCAGCGTCAGCACGCCGGTGCCTGAGTTGTAGGAACCGCTGATGCCATTCTGAGTGGTGAAATTGAGCGAGTCGCCGCTCAGGAGCCCGCTCGCGATCGTGACGGTTGCGCCGGTGAGATTGTCGCCGTCAGCATCCGCTGCGGTCGCGCCTGAATCCAGTGTCACGGCCGAACCGCCGCCGTCGAAGGTTGCTGTTCCGCTGGCGCCGACGGTCGGCAAGCGGTCGATTGTGAAGTTGAGCGTCTCAGTTGTCGTCCCGCCGTTTCCGTCGCCGACCGTAACGGTGAAGCTGTCGACGGGGTGGGAACCGGTCGCGGCGGAATTGATGGCGGAAGAATTCTCTGCCGTGTAGCTGTAACTCCCGTTCGCGTTCAGCACCAGTACGCCATAAGTGCCGTCGAGCGAGCTGCCGAGCACGCCCGAAACGTCGGACGCGTTCTTGACCGCCGTGATCGTCAGGCTGTCGCCGTCCGGATCGCTGTCGCCATCGAGCGCACCGGTGCCGGCCGTGCCGGAAGTCCCGGTCGAGGTGCCGAATTCCACAACGGTTTCCGATTGGGTCTGCACGGTCGGCGGACGATCGATCGAAATGTGGATGGTTTGGGTCGTCGTTCCGCCATGGCCATCCGATACGGTGTAAGTGAACGTGTCCACGGGGTGCGATCCTGGCGCTGCGCTGTTGATCGCGGACGTGTTGTTGGCGTTGTAGGTATAGCTGCCGTTCGCATTCAGCGTGAGCTGGCCGTAGTTACCGGAGAGCGGCGTGCCCAATGTGCCGCCGTTCAGCGCCGTGATTGTCAAGGTGTCGCCGTCGAGATCGCTGTCGCCGTCTAGGCCGCCCGTACCTCCGGTGCCCGAAGTACCCGTTGCCGATGCGCCCTCCAACACCGAGGGGCTTTCCGTCACCACAGTCGGCGGACGATCGATGGTCACAGTTGTCGTCGCCTCGTTGGGATCGGAGGCCGTTGGATCGGCGAAGGTGGTGCCGTCGCTGACCATCCAATCGATGGTGCGTGTCGGGTGGCTGCCGCTACTCGAGTCCGTGCCCCCGTCCTGATAGGTCACCGAGTCCATCACCTCTTCGTAATGGGCATAGGTGTCCTCTCCCGACAGCGTCAGCGTATGGGTCGTGCTGTTGTAACTGGCGGTGATGCTGGTGCCTGCCGTTGTCGCGGCCAGGACGTCGCCGGATTGCGCGTTGGCGATCGTGACGGTGGCAAAGCCGAGCTCGGTGCTACTCGGATCGCTGATGGTGATGGCCGCGCCCGTGAGCAGCGTAACCGTGCTTCCGCCCTGCACGGCTTCGGTCGTCGTGCCGCTGAGCGAGTGGCTGTCGTTGTCCAGCGTCGGCGCGTTGTCGAAATAGAGCGCGGTGGCGTAGGTGTTGCTGTTGCTGCTGTCCAGCGTCATGAAATCGTTGTTGTTGCCGGTGGAATTGAAGCCCGTACCGGCGGAGTCGAGCGAGAGCTGGACAATGTGCGAGTCGGAGCCGTCCGAGATATAAAGATTCTGGCCGTTGGCATCGAGCGCCACGGGGTTGCTGCCGTCGAAGAAAAACGCCGCAATGCCGATCGAAATGCCTCCCGGCAGGGTCATCTGCGTGGCGCTGCCGCCGGTGATCGGCATATACCACAACGTACTCGTACTGGTGCCGGCATCGCTGACGGTGAAATAGATCATGCTTTTGGCGTCGTCGACCGCGAAGCCGGAAATGTAGTTGTTCGTGGCGCCGGCCGCGAACTGCGAGTTCAACGAAAGCTGGGTCGGCGTCGGCGCGTTGCTCGTGCCGACGGAGCCCGAAACGCCGACTTCGTAAATCCCGTTCGTCGAGTGCCAGTCAGTGCCGGAGCCGCCGTTGTACGAATAGCCGTTGGTCTGGTCGATATAATAAAGCTTGTCTGTCGATGTGTCGAAGTACATCGCGGTTGCGTTGGTGAACGCGACGGAGCTGGCGCCGACATCGCCGCTCGAATTGTCGTCGAACAGCATGTCGTTGAAGTTGGTGATAGTGCCTGTCGAGGCGTTGTAGGGAGACACCATCGCGCCGGTCGTCGGATTGTACGTGACCTCGATGATTCCGGTGTTTTCGTCTGTCTGGTCGAACAGGCCCATGAACACGATATGGTTGATCGGATCGACCGCCAGTGATTCGACCTCGTCCGCGCTCTCGCCGCTGCCGTAGACCATCGCGATTGAGTCAATTTGGCTGCCCTGGCCCGTTTGCGTGTCGTTCGTGATGTGGCCGTCCCGCAGTGTGGTGTCGCTGTCGTAGGCGAAATAGAGTCCGGCGGCGCTGTCGATCCCGACCGCCTGGAACGCGGCGGTGCCGCTATCGACATCTGACACGTCGCGTCCATTGCCGTCGCTGTCGATATGGCCGATCTGGTCGTCCGACGAGCCGCTCGACGTCCCGCTGATGTCGCCTTCGCCACCGAACCAGAGTTGGCCGTCAGGGTCGCCGCCGCTGCTGCCTCCGCCATCGGTTTGAGAACCGCCGTGAACTTCGTTGTTCTGCGCAGCCAAGCCATTGCTCAGATGCGCTCCGAGCGGATGTTCGGACAAAAGCAGGCTACCGGCCGTCGGCGCGGAATCATCGGGCGCCGACGCGCCGAATTGGCTGTGAACGACATCCTGCGACGCGAACGAATCGTTCAGGTTCACTGCGTCGCTTCCGGACACGCTTGCGAACACGAAATTGTCGGTGTGGCTCTGTATTGCGTTGCCGAGCACCGAATGCGGCGCGGACGACGTGCCGGCAGGTTCAGGGGAGTCTGCGAAGTCTACTGCGTGCTGTTGAAAAATCGCCGTGTCCGGAATTGCCGAAGCGGAATTGGCCAGCGCACTGTCGAGAACGTGGAGAGGACTTGCGCCACCTTGAGGCACGCCCATCGACTGTGGATCTCTCGATCCCAAAGCCGATAGGCCGAGATCCGAACTGACCTCCGATTTGAGCATGGAGGTCGATTGGACGCCGCCGATCTCGTCAAGATTCAAGATCGGCGCACCACGATTCTGCTCGTTCGACATGGACGTTTGTCCCCTGTTGTGATCCGACAACGCAAAGGCTTCGCGGCGTTCCCGGGACGTGCCCGGCGCTCGCGTTGACCCCTGCCCTCTTACCTAAAGTAGCAGCCGACGCCGGACGCTACAATCGCGATTACTTGTTTTGTTGTCGGCCGGATTGAATCGGCGAAATATCGATTTTCCGATTTTTTATGATTCCGGCGTAATGACAGACCAGCGTTCATTCTAACATCACATTTGTTGCACAGAACGCGTTTACCTTGAGCCGACGAACGGAGCGCGCTTCGCAGCCCGACCCAAAAAAACATGGAAATCTGAACAGGTTGCAGTGCAATAAGACTTGCTATTGCCAGTTGCGTAGGTAAATGTTAAGCACGTTTCGCTGAGGGGAGCTTCCACAAATGTCCCAACCTTATGTTGGCCAGATCATCATGTTCGGCGGTAACTTCGCGCCGGCCGGGTGGATGACCTGTTCCGGCCAGATTGTTCCGATCACGAATTTCGAGACGCTGTTCAATCTGATCGGCACGACCTATGGCGGCGACGGGCAAAGCACTTTTGCGCTCCCGGACCTCAGGGGCCGCGTGGCAATGCACATGGGCGGCGGCTTCGCTCTTGCCCAGAACGGCGGCTCGGAGACCGTGACGCTGACCACAAACCAGATTCCGCAGCACACCCATCAGATCGCGACGCGTACCGGCGCACCGGGCAATTCGAATACGCCTGCCACCAACGTCGTTCTGGCGGACGCGCAGGTGTCTATCGGCACGGATATTCCGAACCCCTATGCCCCGTACAATGCGGGCACGCCGGCGCAGGTGACGTTGCCTGCGTCGTCGATTGGAACCGCCGGCGGAAGCCAGCCGCACGAGAACATTCAGCCGGTCATGGCGATTACCTACATCATCTCGATGTTCGGCGTCTTCCCGTCGCAGAACTGAGGCGAACTCAACTCGGTCCGCTGCGGCGGGCCCCAGCCAAACGGATAAAGCCATGTCGCAACCCTTCGTCGCCGAAATCACGATGTTCGCGTTCAATTTTGCGCCGAAAGGCTGGGCGCAATGTGTGGGCCAGTTGCTGCCCATCTCGCAGAACACCGCGCTTTTCTCGCTGTTGGGAACCACTTACGGCGGTGACGGGAAAGCGACTTTCGGACTGCCCAACCTGCAGGGCCTCGCAACGGTCAATGCCGGCCAGGGGCCGGGTCTCAGCCTCTACAGCCTCGGCGAGATTGGGGGCAGTGCGAACGTCACGGTGCTTACCACCGAAATGGCGATGCACAATCACTCCTTCGTGGCGACGACGAATGCAGGCACGACGCTCACGTCATCGAACGCGCAGCTGGCGCATGCGTTCGCCGGTGCCAAGACGGCCAGCAACAACGCCAATTATCTGACGACGAACGCCGTCAACACGGCGTTCTCTCCGGCCGCTGTCACCGGCGTGGGAGGCAGCCAGCCGCACAACAACATGCAGCCCTATTTGACGGTGAACTTCTGCATCGCGATGCAGGGCGTCTTCCCGCCACGCACCTGAAACAGGAAACCGACCATGTCGACACCTTACCTTGCCCAGATCGAAATCTTCTCGTTCGGCTTTGCGCCCAAGGGCTGGGCGCAGTGCAACGGCCAGCTTCTGCCCATCAATCAGAATCAGGCGCTGTTCTCGCTCCTGGGCACGACTTACGGCGGCGACGGACGGGTCAATTTCGGACTGCCGAATTTGCAAGGCCGCGTCCCGATCAGCATGGGCGGCGGGTTCAACCTCGGTGAGTTGGGCGGTGAACAAAACCACACCTTGACCTTGCCGGAGATGCCGCTCCACAACCACCCGCTTAGCGGCAACAATGCGGCCGGCACGATCAGCACGCCTGCCACCAATACGGTGCTCGGAAAATCCAGCGGTGCGACCAGCGCCGGCCTGTCTTTCGCCGTCAACCTCTACAGCAACTCCGCGCCGAGCGGCGTTTTGGCGCAGCAATCCGTGGGGGCTAACGGCGGCAGCCAGCCGCACAACAATATGATGCCGTATCTGACGCTCAACATGTGCATCGCGCTGCAGGGAATCTTCCCGTCGCAGAACTGACGCAAGTTTCGGTTTGGGGTCTCAGTTGAATATGGCCTGGTAGTCCTGCCAATCCGGCTCGGGCGTGTGCGTGGGCGCGACGTAGATCTGGTAGGTTGGCCCGTCCTCGAATGCGCATTCGTAAAAGCCCTCGGGCATGTATTCGCGCGTCCTGGGGGCACGGAATATCAGTATGAATGGCTCGCGCTTCGCCTCCGCGATGAATTTCTCTCCGAGAATGACCTTGCTGAGCGGCATCGCATAAGACGTGCCCTTGAATTGAACGGTCTTGCCCACCAGGGGCTGGAAATGGTGATGTTCCAGTAGTTCGTCCATGGCTTCGCCTCATCTCAAGCCTGCGTTGCGCGGAGATTGCCTCAAAGAATTCGATGATGGAAGAGTCCCGACGTTACGACACGAAACACGGATCGGTGACGATGCGCCGCGAGCGCGCCGAAGATGCGCCGTTCCTGCTCTCGCTGTTTGCAAGCCATGCCGGACGAGCGCTTTGCGCGGCCGGATTGCCGGAAGATGCGGTCGCGAAGCTCGTCTCGTTCCAGCACCGTTCGGCCGATGCGACCCATCGCGCGAAATTCCCGAACGCGGTCTATTCGATCATTGAGAGCGAAGGCGAGCCGATCGGTAGGCTGATTGAAGAAGACGAAGGCGACACGGTCTATTATGTCGATTTTGCTCTTCTTCCCGAGCGGCAGATGAAGGGCCTCGGCACGGCGTTCATCGAAATGGTGTCCGACGAGTGGGCCGCCGCCGGAAAGGCCGCGAGGGTGGAAGTTCTGGTGACCAACGAGCCATCGCTCAAGCTCTGCCGGCATTGCGGCTTCACCGAAGTCGAGCGATCGGCAAACGGGTATGTCCAGCTGCGGCGCGAGATGCGCGGCCTACATTCCTCCGGCGCCTAGACATGCCCGGCGGCGCGGTCGTTCAAACACCCCACGGCCCCATCACGCTTGCCCGCAGTTGCGACGGTTGCACACTGTGCTGCCGCGTGCTCGAGGCGAGCACGCTCGGCAAGCCGATGGGCGTTCTGTGCCGACACTGCGTCGTGGGCACGGGTTGCGGCGTCCACGCGACACGGGTGGACGAGTGCCGTAACTATCATTGCGGCTGGCTGCTCGATGGAACGCTCGGCGAGGAATGGCGGCCGGAACTCGCACACATCATCATCACCTTCGATCTCGATGGCCGAAGGCTGAACGCCAACGCCGATCCCGATTATCCCGACGCCTGGCGGCAGGAGCCCTATTATTCGCAGCTGAAAAGCTGGGCCGCTGCCGCACTCGAACGCAACAGCCAGGTTGTCGCCTATGTCGGACGGCACACATTCGTGATGCTGCCGGACCGCCACGTCGATCTCGGTGTCTTCACCGACGACGACTACATCTTCATCGAGCGTCTCGCCGACGGTTCGTGGGACGCGCGCAAGGTGAACGAAGAACAGGCCGAAGAATTGCGACGCGCGGGGAAGGCGCCGAATTGAAGCGACCTGGTGCTTACGCAGGCGCCGCTTCCGAGGCGGCGCGATGCAGCATGTCCGTCAGCCGGTCGTTGACCACCGCATCCGCAACCATGTGAACGCGGTCCGTCGTCCCCCTGTTGGCGACGCGATGCGGATCGGACAGCCGCAAATACCAAGCGCTGCCCGGTTCCATGACGACGCGCATGCGGTTCAATTCGAATTCGACGCTCGCATTGGTCGTGATCGGGATGTGGATGCGCGCGACACCGGATTCGGCCGCCAGGTCGAGATCGTCATGCTCCTTGATGATCGAACCGGGCGTAAGCCGCATCAGGCGCACGCTGCGGAATTCGCAACCGAAGGCCGCGAGCACATCGGGAAAATAAGCACAGGTCTTGAGCAGCGGCGTGTCTTCGAACGCCGTGGCGGTCGGGTCGGAATAGATTGTCCTTCGACGATGACTGGCGCCCGCCACGCTGCGCAAGGGAATGACGCTCCAATCGCCTTCGTAGTTTTGCTTTACGAAATGGGAAATCCACTCGACCGACGAGAGCTTGTCGAGGTCTTGCCGCAGACGTACGGAATCGAATGTCAGAGGTAGCCGTAACCGGTCCGGAAAAGCCATGGCGCAAGATTACGGCGCGCCGGACGACCGTGCAATGAATACGTGCCGTTCGAAGCCTGCAAAACGGGCGTGACGGCGGGGCGGATGCTTCTTATAGTCCGCGCCTTGCCGGGGGAATTCGACACATGGAAAAGGCCACATGCGGCGCGCAATAGCGGGAGTGACAATCGCCATGGCGATAGGTTTCACGTCGATGTCGGCATACGGCCAACTGACCCGCGGCGACCGCTATTCCGGCGCACCCTGGGCGACGCGCTCGCCCGTTCTGGCGCAGCATGGGATGGCCGCGACCGAACAGCCCCTCGCGTCGCAGATCGCCATCGACGTGCTCAAGAAAGGCGGCAGCGCGGTCGACGCGGCCATCGCAGCCAATGCCGCGATCGGGCTGATGCAGCCTGTCCTCAACGGCATCGGCGGGGATCTGTTTGCCATCGTGTGGGACCCGAAGACGAAGAAACTCTACGGCTATAACGGCTCGGGTCGCGCGGCCCAGGGCCGCGATCTCGCCAGGATGCAGGCCGAAGTCGAAGCGGCGTGGAAGAAAGCCGGCAAGACGCCGACGCCGCATATTCCGTCGGTGGGTTCGCTGCCCATCACCGTGCCCGGCGCGGTCGATGCGTGGTTCGCGCTGCACGACAAATTCGGCAAGCTGCCGATGGCGGAAGATCTCGCGCCGGCCATCGGCTATGCGCAGAACGGCTTTCCCGTTACGCAGCTCATCGCGCTTTATTGGAAAGGCAATATGGCCGCGTTCGAAAAGAACAAGGATTTGATCGAGGAGCTCGACAATGCGCGCGCCACGTATCTCATCGATGGGCATACGCCGGCTGAAGGCGAAATTTTCCGCAACCCCGATCTTGCTCACACTCTGACTCTGCTCGCCAAAGGCGGACGCGATGTTTACTACAAAGGCGAGATCGCGCACACGATCGATGCCTATTTCAAGCGCATCGGCGGCGATCTGCGCTATGCCGATTTCGCGGCACATCACGGCGAATGGGTGACGCCGCTCAGCGTCAACTATCGTGGCTACGATGTTTACGAGTTGCCGCCGAACGGCCAAGGCGCGGCCGTGCTGCAGATGCTGCAGATCCTCAAGGGTTACGATCTCAAGAAGATGGGCGCGGGGTCGGCCGATGCGCTGACGGCGCTGCTGGAAGCCAAGCGCCTCGCTTACGAGGACCTCGCCAAATGGTATGCCGATCCGGCCTTCGTGAAAGTGCCGATGAAAGGGCTGCTCTCGGATGCCTACGCCGATGAGCGTCGCAAGCTGATCGATCTCAGCCACGCCAATCCGAATATCGGGCCCGGCGATCCACGCCTCCATGACGGCGACACAATCTATCTCACCACCGCCGACAAAGACGGCATGATGGTGTCGCTGATCCAATCGAATTATCGCGGTATGGGGTCGGGTCTCGTTGCCGACCATCTGGGCTTCATGTTCCAGGACCGCGGCGAGCTTTATTCGCTCGATCCCAAAGCGGCGAATGTTTATGCGCCGGGCAAGCGGCCGTTCCAGACCATCATCCCCGGCTTCGTGATGAAGGACGGCCTGCCCTTCCTGTCGTTCGGATTGATGGGCGGCGATATGCAGCCGCAAGGCCATGTGCAGGTTTTGACCGACATCATCGATTTCGGAATGAACGTGCAGGAAGCCGACGACGCGGCGCGGTGGCGCCATTATGGCGGCTCGGAAGTGACGGGCGAACCCTCCACCGGCATCGGCACCGTCGAGATGGAATCCGGCTTCGATCCGGCTGTGAAAGCGGAACTGGCAAAGCGCGGCTACACGATCGTCGGCGGCAGCGGAAATTTCGGCGGCTATCAGGCGATCATGTTCGACCCCAAAAACCACGTTTATTGGGGCGCTTCCGAAATGCGCAAGGACGGCGAAGTGATCGGGTATTGAACGGGAGGCTATAAATATGAGTCGCGCAACAAGAACCATGGCCGCGCTTATTCTGATACTCGTGCCTACCATCGAGTATGGGGGCCTTTTCCTTCTCAAATCCCTGCTGGACCCGAACAGTCACTACATGACCAATCCGCTGCACGAGAATTTCGAGCGGGCCGGCCATGCGCATGCCGGCGTGATCATCATATTGTCCCTCGTCGTCCAGATATTGGCCGATTACGCGACGCTTCCAGCCCTGCTGCTGTGGCTCGTGAGGCTGGCGATGCCGTTCGCCGCCATTCTGATCTCGGCGGGGTTTTTCCTCTCGGTGATCGGCCCCTTCGCCAGCCACCCCTTTGCGATGGTGCCGTTAATTTATGCGGGAGCTTGTCTGCTGGCGTTTGCGGTATTGTTATTGGCAATCGGCCTTTTGCGGGCACCACGGAGAAGCCAACAAGCCAATCTATGATCGGGCAATCGTTTCATCCAATCGGTAGCGCTGCATGAGCCGGCGCATTCTTCAGATCGTTACCGCCATTCTCTCGATCGTTCCGATCGCGACCGGAGTGATCGGAATGACGGGACTGAGCGACCCCCTTTATGCAGCGATGGGTCTGCCCGGAAATGGGCTGCTCGACAGCAATCTGCGATTTTTCGCAGGTGTGTGGCTCGGGATGGGGCTCGCCATGTTGTGGCTCATTCCGAGGATCGAGTCGCAGACAGCGCTGTTTCGTGCAATCTGGATCGCGATATTCGTCGGAGGCATCGGCCGCCTGCTGTCGATGGTGCTGATCGGGCTCCCGCCGGTTCCGTTCATCGGCTTCACGATTCTCGAGATCGTCGGCGCGCCTATTTTCATCGCGTGGCAGTCGCGCATATCGAAAGCGGCGAGCGATCGAACAGCGCATTCGGAACATTGAACGCCGCGGGCCTGCTGCAACGGCCGCTGGCGGCGCCAATGTCCCGTCAGGAATTTGCCTGTTCGCGCTCCGCTTTTTCTTCGTTGAGGCGCATCGCGACCAGGACGCAGATCAGGCCCGCAAAGCTCGTCAACGTGCTGGGCAGCCAGATGATCAGCCCGCCATAGTGCTGATCGCTGATCGCGGCGATATCCCAGATGCGGCCGCAGATTTTGTAGACAGGATAGTAATCGATCATCGACAGCGACAGGATCGCACCCAATATCATCTGGAACGGCTCGACCGCGAGCACCAGCAGCGCGCGCAAGCCGCTGCCGATGCGGGCGGGCGGTCTGGGGCGGGGATCGAGGATCAGGCACCAGAAAAAGATGCCGTCGACCGCCATGGTCCAGTTCATCAGATTGTAAAGCCGCACATCGAGCATCACGCGGGTGTGGATGCTGGGGATCAGCCACAGATAGATCATGCCCACGAACAGCACGGGCGCGACGGCGGGATGCTGGATGAAATCGACTGTCGCGCGCACCGGCCGCGAACCCAGGATAGGCTTGAGAAACTCCGGCATGCCGGACCAGATCGCGGGACCCGCGGCGCTCAACCCGATCAGGAACGCGCCGGCGTGGTGCAGCACGAAATGCTGCGCACGGTGGATGAAGAACATGTGTTGCGCATAATAATCGATATGGGTCTGCAGCACGACATAGAGCGAGATGACGCCCAGCACGAATGCGACATTGCGCCAGATCGCCGGCCGCGCCGCACGCGGAAGCCGCGCCAGGCCGCGCGCGAACCATGCCAGCGAAAGAACCGTCGCAAGATATTCGGGCCATGAAAATTCCCACGGCATCCAGAACGGCATTTCGGCCGGAAAAAACGTGCTCAGCACATAGAGGATGGCGCCGACCAGAAGAAGCGCAGCATATCCGGACCAGGCCGCCCGGCCCGTCCCGAATTTCTGTGCAATTGCATCGGTCGCTGCCATGTTTCCGCCGGCTCGAACTCAGCCCTTATAGCGTCCGGCTTTACTGCCTCGCGAGGCGTTTGGTCACAGGTTGGCGTGCGCGTTGTGAAGCGTGCTATTGCACGCGTTATGACAAGCCGGCTGCGATCTACGCCGATGCATGTGTGCGCCGTATTGGCGCTTGCATGTCTGCTCGCATCCTGCGGACCGCCGCGACAGGGGGCAGTCACCGACATCTCAGGCGCGATGCCGGCGCTGGAATTCGCGATGACCCGCGCCAATGACGGCAAGCAGGTGCGCGCCGCAGATTATCGCGGCAAGGTCGTCATTCTCTATTTCGGTTACACGCATTGCCCCGACGAATGCCCCACAACCTTGGCCGATCTCGCAAGCGTGCTCCAACGTCTGGGCACAAAAGCCGACGACGTGCGCGTGCTGTTCGTAAGCGTCGACCCCGATCGCGATACCTCGCCCGTGCTCAAATCCTATGTGGAGGACTTCGCGCCTGAGATCGACGGCTTACGCGGCGCGCCGGACGCAGTCGCGATGCTGGCCCGCCGCTATCGCGTGACCTATCAGGTGACAAAAGCCTCGCCAGGCGTTGCCTACGAAGTGATGCACTCGGATTCGATCTTCTTCTTCGATCCGAGCGGCCGCGCGCGGCTGGTTGCGACGTCGGTGAGCCACACCGACGCGATCGCGGCAGATGTCGAGCAGTTGATGAAATAAATTTTCAACTCAGATATGCAGCGCCTTCTTGTCGGCGTCGAGCACGGCTTCGTGCAGCATTTCCGACAGCGTGGGATGTGGAAAGATTGTTTCTTCGAGTTCTGCATCCGTCACCTCGGCCGTGCGCGCGATGGTATAGCCATGGATCAACTCGGTCACTTCCGCGCCGATCATATGCGCACCCAGGAGTTCGCCTGTGTCGGCATCGAACACCGTTTTGACCAAGCCCTCCGGATCGCCCAGCGCGATCGCCTTGCCGTTGCCGATGAAGGGAAAATGTCCGACCTTGATTTTGCGGCCCGAAGCCCTGGCATTCGCTTCCGTCATGCCGACGCTCGCCACCTGAGGCCAGCAATAGGTGCAGGCCGGCACCTTCAAAACGTCGAGCGGATGCACACCCTTCACGCCGGCAATGCGCTCGGCAACGATCACGCCTTCATGCATCCCCTTGTGCGCGAGCCATGGCGGGCCGACGAGATCGCCGACGGCCCAAATTCCCGGCACGCCGGTTTCGCCCCATTGATTGGCGACGACATGAGTCTTGTCGACTTTCACTCCGACCGTTTCGAGGCCGATATTCTCGACATTGCCGACGATGCCGACAGCAAGGATTACGCGCTCGGCGGTGACGGTCTCGGTCTTGCCATCCTTCGATTTGAGGGTTGCGGCGACATTGTCGGCGCCCTTCTCGAGCTTTTCGACCGTCGTTGAGGTGCGAAGTTTCATGCCCTGCTTCGCAAAGGCCTTGGCCGCGAATTGGGAAATCTCCTCGTCCTCGACCGGCAGCACGCGATCGAGCACTTCCACCACCGTCACGTCGCCGCCCAAGGTGCGATAGAAACTCGCGAATTCAATTCCGATTGCGCCGGAGCCCACGACAAGCAGGGATTTCGGAAATGACGGCGGCACCATCGCTTCGCGATAGGTCCAGATGAGCTTGCCGTCCGGCTCCATGCCCGGAAACGTGCGGGCCCGCGCCCCGGTCGCCAGCACGATGTTCTTCGCCGTGTAGTCTGTGGTTTTGCCGTCCTTTGCGACGACGATCCTGCCGCCGCCCGCGAGCTTCGCCTCGCCGGGAATGACGACGATTTTGTGCTTCTTCATGAGGAACGCGACACCGTTCGACAACTGCGCTGCAACCTTGCGGGACCGCTCGACGATCTTCGCGATATCGAAGCGGAGATTGTCGGCCGCGAAACCGAATTCGCCCAGCCGATGCATCAGGTTCCAGATCTCGGAGGAGCGCAACAGCGCCTTGGTCGGAATGCAGCCCCAGTTGAGACAGATGCCGCCCAGCTTGTCGCGCTCGACGATGGCTGTCTTGAGCCCGAGCTGCGCCGCACGAATCGCGCACACATAGCCGGCGGGTCCGCTGCCGGTGACGATCACATCGAATGAATCAGCCAAGCGAACCTCCGAAGAAACTAAGCGAGATGACCGCAGCCAATGCCGGAGCAAGGAAGAAAGTCGAATAGACGAACGATATGGCCGCGAACTTGGTTGTCGTCCAGATCCAACCCTGTTCGTAGAAGCGCTTCATCGCGATGAAAATATAGACTCCCAGGGCGATCAATGTCAGCCACGCGACGATATCGGCGGACATGAGCTGCGCCAGACCGACATCGACAATCAGAACCGCGAACAAGAATGTGTGCACGCTCAGAGAGAAAATCAGGTGATCGACGAGGTAGAATTTCTTGCGTTGCCGCCAATAGAACGCCGCCAGCACGAATGCATAGAGCGGCAGCAACAGGAACAGGATGCGGGGAATCCAGGTCGTCATTGGCCCATTGAGCGCAGCCGGGTCGGCGGCGATACGACCGATGCCGCTGTAAATGCTCTTCTTGATTTCGCCGCCCATCTTCTGAGCCCGTTCAATGTCAGCTTTCTTGGCGTTCTTCGCGCCATGAAGCGGCACGACCACGACGTTGAAGCTCTCGTCCTCCACGAGTTGCGCCTTCTGCGTGCTCGTCAGCGTCGAGCGGTACGCTCCTATCCGCGAGAAGAAGTGAAAAGTTGTCGCGAAGTTGAATAGGCCGCCCGGTCGCGTCGCACGCTCCTTGGCGATTTCGATCATGGGCTTGAACATATGGGTGTCCCGATCACCCGGATCATAGGACGCATTGGGCATGAAATAATGACCTCCGGCGTCGCGAACGATCTTCATAGGTTTCGCCGTCACTTCGATTTGCAGCAGCGCGATGCCGGTCATGCTCAGAATCAGGAAAAATGCCAGGGAGACGAAGAAATAAAGCCTGAGCGCCGGCATGTAGCGGACTGTGCGGCCTTCGCGGAATGCCTTTGCAAGTTCTCCGGGCTCAAGCAGCAACGCCTGCGCGGTGCGCAGGATGCGGCTGTCGAAGCTGACGATGTCCTCGATCAGATCGCGCACAAGATTAAGAACCGAGCGGCGGTAGGTGTCGCGCTCCTGGCCGCATACGGCGCAAAAGGGGCCGAGCGTCGGCAGGGTGCAATTGTGGCACGTGCCCGTTTCGTGACCATGTTCGGCCAGCACGGACGCCGCCTTTTCGATGGCCGATGCGCCATCCAGTGTTGCGACCGCGCTCTTGGCATTAGACATCGTCCGACCCCGCTGCTCTGCCTTATAGCAGCATTGCCGCCGGGTCTTCGATGAAGGTCTTGAAGGCCTGCAGGAAGCGCGCGCCCGTGGCGCCGTCGATGACCCGGTGATCGCAGGAGAGCGTCACGGTCATCATCGTCGCCGCCTCGATCTTGCCGTCGCGCACGACGGCCCGCGCCTCACCCGCGCCGACCGCCAGGATGGCCGCGTGAGGCGGATTGATCACAGCCGTAAAATCCTTGATCCCGAACATGCCGAGATTGGAGATGGCGAAGCTGCCGCCTTCGAATTCCTGCGGCTTGAGTTTTTTGGCGCGCGCACGCTCGGCCAGCGATTTCACTTCGTTGGAAATGACGGCGAGACCCTTCTCTTCCGCGCGGAACACGATGGGTGTGATCAGACCGAAATCGAGCGCGACGGCAACGCCGATATCGGCGTGCTTGTGGCGCAGGATCGCATTCTCGGTCCAGCTCGCATTCACTTCCGGCACGCGGAGCAGCGCGAGTGCGCAGGCCTTGACCACGAAATCGTTGACGGAGAGCTTGAATGCACCATCGCCTTTCGGTGCGCGCTCGTTTAGCCGTGCGCGCATCGCCATCAACTCGTCGATCCGGCAATCGATCGTCAGATAAAAATGCGGGATGAGCATTTTCGCGGAGGTCAGCCGCCGCGCAATCGCCTTGCGCATGGAATCGTGCGGCACTTCCACGTAGTCGTCGGGCTTGTAGAACAGTTTTGCGTCCGGCAGCGGCGCGATGCCGGGAATGGCGGCGGAAGCAGGCGCAGATGGCGTCGCCGGCTGCCCAACGGGCTTGGCAACACTCTTCGCCGACCCCGCCTTCGCGGCCGCTTCCACGTCGGCCTTGACAATACGCCCGCGGGGCCCGGTGCCCTGTAGCGCCGCGATGTCGATGCCTGCCTGCACGGCCAGGCGCTTCGCCAACGGCGAAGCGAAGACGCGATGATCCGTGTGCGGATTTTCTTGCGGCGGAGGAGAAGACTTCGTCACCCCCTCACCCGCGCGCGACGCTGACGCATCGCGCTTGCCCTCTCCCCCTAAAGGGGGCGAGGGGAGTGGCACTTCGATTCCCCTCTCCCCCACTGGGGGAGAGGGTCGGGGTGAGGGGGCGGCTGCCGCCTGTCTGGATTCCGCAGAAACGGCATCCTTGATCGACGCCATCGCGGACGGAATATCCGCGGGCGCGGACTTCTCGCCTTCGCCGAGCAGCTCGGCAATGGGCTGATTGACCTTCACACCTTCCGTGCCTTCCGGCACGAGAATTTTTCCGATCTTGCCTTCGTCGACCGCTTCGAACTCCATCGTCGCCTTGTCGGTCTCGATCTCGGCAAGGATATCGCCGGAGCGAACCTCGTCGCCTTCCTTGACGAGCCATTTGGCGAGCTTGCCCTCCTCCATCGTGGGCGACAGCGCGGGCATGAGAATCTGCGTCGCCATCAGTTTCTGCCGCCTTCGAGCGGCGCCAGCTCGTCCGAATGCTGCTCCCAATTCCGCCCGTCGAAATCGACCGTCAGCACGGAATGGAATTCCTGGTCGTCGAGACAGCGGAAATTGATGCTGAAACCGTCCGGATGCGAACGCGGCACGTAAAACGACTTGATACCGCAGACCGAGCAGAAATAATGCTTCGCCGTGTCGGTATTGAATCTATAGGTCGTAAGCTTCGTCTTGCCCTTGAGCAGCTTAAAACGCGATTTCGGCACGATCAGATGCAGATATCCGGTCATGCTGCAGAGCGAGCAATTGCAGGCGACAAGCTCCACCTCGTTGGGAACCTGCACCTCGTAGCGCACCGCCTTGCAATGGCAGCCGCCGGTCTTCGTGATCATATTCGGCATTTTGATCGTTTTCGGCTTCGCCATCGGACCTATTCCCGATAGCAAACGGATTTGGCCGCCGCGACCACGTCTTCGACATGGGGCAGCGCGAGTTTTTCGAGGTTGGCGGCATAGGGCATCGGTACGTCGCGGCCCGTGACCTTGGTCGGCGGTGCGTCGAGATAATCGAACGCCTGCTCGACCAACTGCGAGGCAATTTCGGAACCGATCGAGCAGATCGGCCAGCCCTGCTCCACCGTCACGATGCGATTGGTCTTCTTCACGGATTCGATCACTGTCGCCGTATCGAGCGGCCGCAGGGTGCGCAGGTCGATCAGCTCTGCGTCGATGCCCTCCGCGGCAAGCCGCTCGGCCGCTTCTAGAATGAGCCCCACGCAGATCGAATGTGCCACCAACGTCACATGCGCGCCGTGCTTGATCACGCGCGCCTTGCCGATGGGCACGATGTAGTCGTCGAGCTTCGGCACCGGGAATGTGCGGCCATAAGCGATTTCATTTTCAAGGAAGATGACGGGATTGGGATCGCGGATCGCGGATTTGAGCAGGCCCTTCGCATCGGCGGCAAAATAAGGCGCGATTACTTTCACGCCGGGAATATGCGCGTACCAGGAACTATAATCCTGGCTGTGCTGCGCCGCGACTCTCGCCGCCGGCCCGTTCGGTCCGCGGAACACGATGGGGCAGCCCATTTGCCCGCCGGACATGTAGCGAGTTTTCGCCGCCGAATTGACGATCTGGTCGATCGCCTGCATCGCGAAGTTCATGGTCATGAATTCGACGATGGGTTTCAATCCGCCGAACGCCGCGCCGACGCCGAGGCCGGCAAAACCGTGTTCGGTGATCGGCGTATCGATCACGCGCTCGGCGCCGAATTCCTCGAGCAGGCCCTGACTCACTTTATAGGCGCCCTGATATTGCGCGACTTCCTCGCCCATCAGGAAGACGGTGGGATCGCGGCGCATCTCTTCCGCCATCGCGTCGCGCAACGCCTCGCGCACGGTCATGTTGACGAGAGTCGTGCCGGCCGGAACGTCGGGTTCCAGCAGAGCCCTTCCACCCTCCCCCTGAGGGAGGGTCGACGCGCCCCTTGGCGCGTCGGGGCGGGGTGCCTTGGTCACCGTCTCACTCGATGCGGCCTTCGCTGCCGGCGCAGGTTTCGCAGCAGGCTCGGGTTTCGGTTCGGGTTTCGCTTTCGCCTGCGGCGCAGCCTCGCTATCCTGCAGCAAGGTCGCGATCGGCTGGTTGACCTTCACGCCTTCCGTGCCTTCGGGCACGAGAATTTTTCCGATCTTGCCCTCATCGACGGCTTCGAATTCCATCGTCGCCTTGTCGGTTTCGATCTCCGCGAGGATGTCGCCGGATTTCACAGGGTCGCCTTCCTTGACGAGCCACTTGGCGAGCTTGCCCTCCTCCATGGTGGGCGACAAAGCAGGCATCAGAATCTCGCTGGACATGATCAGGCCAACACATCCGTATAGAGTTCTTCCGGCGCGGGCTCGGGGCTTTCGGTGGCGAATTCCGCCGCCATGTTCACGATGGCGCGCGTATCCTTATCCATCGCCTTGAGATCGTCCTCCGTGGCGACGCCGCGCTCGACCAGCTTCTGGCCGAAATGCTCGATGGGGTCGCGCTTCTCGCGCACCGACTGCACCTCCTCGCGCGTGCGGTACTTCGCGGGGTCCGACATCGAATGGCCGCGATAGCGATAGGTCTTCATTTCGAGAATGATCGGGCCCTTGCCGGCGCGGCACCATGCGACGGCCTTTTCGCCAGCTTCATGCACCGCCTCGACATCCATGCCGTCGACTTCCTCGCCGGGGATGTTGAACGACGCGCCGCGCTTGGAGAATTGCGCCTGCGCGCTTGAGCGCTCGACGCTCGTGCCCATCGCATATTGATTGTTCTCGATCACATAGACGACCGGCAGCTTCCAGAGTTCCGCCATGTTGAAGGATTCGTACACCTGGCCCTGGTTGGCGGCGCCGTCGCCGAAATAGGTCAGCGTCACGCCAGTGGTCTTGCGGTATTTCTGACTGAAGGCGAGACCCGTGCCGATGGGAACCTGGGCGCCGACAATGCCGTGGCCGCCGAAGAAATGCTTCTCGCGGCTGAACATGTGCATCGAGCCGCCTTTGCCTTTGGAATAGCCGGTGGCACGGCCCGTGAGCTCGGCCATGACGCCTTTCGGATCCATGCCGGCGGCCAGCATGTGGCCGTGATCGCGATAGGCGGTGATGACATCGTCGCCCGGCTGGAGGGCCGCCTGCAGGCCCACCACCACCGCTTCCTGGCCGATATAAAGGTGGCAGAAGCCCCCGATCAGACCCATCCCGTAAAGCTGTCCCGCCTTCTCCTCGAAGCGGCGGATCAGCAGCATATCGGAATAGAACTTCTTCTGCAGCGCGGTCCCGATCTCGCTGGCCTTGTCGGCTTTGTTTGTCTGGGCTGCCTTAGCTTCGGCCATTCCCGATAGTCCTCCCGCGACCGCCCCGGAGCGCGGGCGGTTGTGGCAAGCGGCCGGGATTTTGGCAAGCCGGAACGGGTGCCGGCGCTATTGCTTGTCGCGGGGGACGGCGATCTGGCCCGGAGCGCTGCCGAGCAGCTGTCCGCGGGCGATCTCCTCGACCAGGTCGGGGTCGACATGCCCGGGTTCAAGCAGGCCGATGCGGTGCTCGAGCCGCGCGCGATCGGTACGCACGGACACGAGTTCCTGCTGCTTCACGGCTAGCCGCGCCTGAACGTCCGACAAAGCCAGCAATCCCCGCTCACCGAAGATGGTGTAGTAGCCAAAATAGGTGACAAACGCGGCAGCGATCGCCGGGATCACGAGAATGCCAAAGAACCGCGTCACGCTATGCCTGATTCGCATGAATGCGACCGAATCATAAACCGATTCGGCAGGTCAAGAAGAATTGTGTTAACGGGCGAATTGTTCGGCTGATGCATGACGAAACCGCGAATGGCGAATGAAGAGAAGTTCCCTCTGCGCTTTTCGCCACTCGCCAATCAATGACTCCGCAGGACACTTTTGCCTGCGTAGACCGCCTGGTCGCCCAATTGCTCTTCGATGCGCAGGAGCTGGTTGTATTTGGCGAGGCGGTCGGAGCGCGCGAGCGAGCCGGCTTTGATCTGTCCGCAATTGGTGGCGACCGCGAGATCGGCGATGGTCGAGTCCTCCGTTTCGCCCGAGCGGTGGGACATCACGGCGCGGTAGGCCGCGCGATGCGCCATATTCACGGTCTCAAGAGTCTCGCTCAACGTCCCGATCTGATTGACCTTTATGAGAATAGCATTGGCGACGCCTTTGGCGATGCCCTCGCTCAACCGCGCGGTGTTGGTGACGAAGATATCGTCGCCCACGAGTTGCACCTTCTTGCCGAGCGCCTTGGTGATGGCAGCCCAGCCTTCCCAATCGTCTTCGGCCATGCCGTCTTCGATGGAGACGATGGGATAGCGGCTGCACAGATCCTCGTAGACCTTCACCATGCCGGTAGGATCGAGCGTCTTGCCTTCGCCTTCAAGCACATAGCGGCCGTTCTTGAAGAATTCGCTTGAAGCCGGATCGAGCGCGAGCACGACATCGTCGCCCGGTTTGTAGCCTGCCTTCTCGATCGAACGCATGATGAAGCCTAGCGCTTCGTCGGCGCTCTTGAGCGCAGGCGCGAAACCACCCTCGTCGCCGACATTGGTGCTGTGGCCGGCATCCTTCAACGCCTTCTTGAGCGCGTGATAGACTTCCGATCCCTTGCGCAACCCGTCGCGGAAGCTTTCCGCACCGACCGGCATGATCATGAATTCCTGGAAGTCGATGGGATTGTCGGCGTGCACGCCGCCATTGACGATGTTCATCTGCGGCACCGGCAGAACGTGCGCGGAAGACCCGCCGACATAGCGATAGAGCGGCAAACCCGCCGCCTCTGCGCTGGCCTTGGCCAGCGCGAGCGACACGCCGAGGATCGCGTTGGCACCCAATCGGCTTTTGTTCGGCGTGCCGTCGAGTTCGCACATTATGCGGTCGATGCGAACCTGGTCTTCGACATTGAGGCCGCAAATCGTGTCGAAGATCTCGGTGTTGACGGCGGCAACCGCCTTCTCGACACCCCTGCCACCATAGCGTTTGCCGCCGTCGCGCAGCTCGACCGCTTCATGCATTCCGGTGGAGGCGCCCGACGGAACCGCTGCCCGGCCGAACGATCCCTCCTCCAACCGCACATCGACCTCGACGGTCGGGTTGCCGCGGCTGTCCAGGATTTCGCGGGCGATAACGTCGACGATTGCGGTCATTTAATATCCTCGACACAGAAAAGTCGGATTACGCTGGCCTTCTAAGAGATGATACGCGTACCGGCAAGCCGCGGCTTATTCGGCTCGTTCGCGCGTTACCTCCGGAGGGGTCCGATCAATGCACCTGCCGCTGGGCGGGCGTTCAAGGAGTAATCTTATGAGAGTGTCACGTTTCCTGCTGGCCGGACTAAGCGCCGGCTTGCTCTTGGGGACTGCAAGCGTCGCAGTCGCCCAAAACGGCCCCCCGCCTCCGGACCAGGGACAATACGGACCGCCGCCTCAGGGCCAATATGGGCCACCGCCGGGCGATCAAGGCCAATATGGCCCGCCACCAGGCGATCAAGGCCAGTACGGGCCGCCGCCAGGCGATCAAGGGCAGTATGGCCCGCCGCCACCCGACCAAGGACCATATGGCGGACCGCAGGGTCAATACGCCGGACATGGACACATGCACCTGTCTCCGGAACTAAGGTGGATGTGGATGAAAGATAACCACGGCCAGCTGGCTTCGATGACACCGGATCAGCGCAAGGCCTTTCGCGACCAGTTTCGTGCCCAGTTCGCGGCGATGAGCCCCGCCGAAAAGCAGAAGACGATCGATCGCTTGCAGGCGGAATGGAATGCCCTGCCGCCGGCCGAACAGCAGAAGTTCGAGCAAAAGCTCGCCGAGCGTCGCGGCGGCGGGTCTGACGGAGGTCAGTACGGACCGCCCCCGGGCCAGGGCGGATATCCGGGTCAGTACGGACCGCCGCCGGGTCAAGGCGGACCGCAAGGTCCTTATCAGGGGCCCCCGCAGGGTCCCTATCAAGGTCCCCCGCCGGGACAGGGTGGCCCCGGACCTGACGGCCAGTAATCGAACAACAATCGCCGACCAGCGGCCGCTGCGGAGAAACACCGCAGCGGTCGACTCGTATTCGGCCCTGATGCGCTAGAGTCGGTTCAAGGCGCCGCGCCGATTCGCGCGCCAATTCCAAGGGGAAACGCAATGCTCAATATGTCTTCGCACTTCGTCATGCTGACCGCGATCGTCACGATTCTGATCGGGCTGTTCTGCATCTATCTCATCCTGCGCGTGGGTGGCCTGCGCGGAAAACACAACATCGTGGCGCCTTCCGTTACCGGGCATCCGGAATTCGAGCGCGGCTATCGCGTGCAGATGAACACGCTCGAATCCATGCCGATCCTGCTGCCGGCGTTGTGGCTCGCAACCGCTTATGTCGAGTCGATTACCTGGCTGCCGCTTCCCTGGCTTCCCGCCGCGCTGGGGGTTTTGTGGATCGTCGGCCGCATTATGTACGCGCAAGGCTATATCGCAGAGCCGTCCAAACGCAGCACGGGCTTCCTCATCTCGGGCATCGCGCTATTGCTTTTGATCGTCATTGCCGTCATCGGCATCGTGATGACGTGGATGGCGGTATCCGGCGACGGCACAGCGTCGGCCTAATGCACATGCCTCTTGGCGATCCGGTCGATCTCGACCAGATCGCCGAGAAGGGCAGGCAGGTCCTTGAGCTTGACCATGTTCGGTCCGTCGGACGGCGCATGATCGGGATCCTGGTGGGTCTCCATGAACACGGCCGCGCATCCCGCCGCCACCGCCGCGCGCGCGAGATAAGGCACCATCGTGCGGTCGCCGCCCGTTTTGTCGCCCTGCCCGCCCGGACGCTGCACGGAATGCGTCGCGTCGAACACAACCGGCGCGCCGAATTTCGCCATAATCGGCAGCGCACGCATATCGGAAACAAGCGTGTTGTAGCCGAAGCTCACGCCGCGCTCGGTGACGAGCACATTGGGATTGCCCGCGCCTGTGATCTTCGAAATGACGTTCTTCATGTCTTCCGGCGCGAGAAACTGGCCTTTCTTGACGTTGACCGCCTTGCCGGTTCGCGCGGCGGCGACAAGCAGGTCCGTCTGCCGGCACAGCAACGCCGGAATCTGAAGCACGTCGACCGATTGCGCCACGGCCGCGCATTGGTCGCGCTCATGCACATCGGTGAGCACGGGCAATCCGATGCTCTCGCGGATCTCGTCGAAAATGGGCAATGCGAGTTCGAGCCCGATGCCGCGCTCGGCGTTGCCGCTGGTGCGGTTGGCCTTGTCGAAACTCGTTTTATAGATGAGGCCCACGCTGGCCTTGGCGGCGATTTCCTTGAGCGCACTCGCCATCTCAAGCGCATGAGCGCGGCTCTCGAGCGCGCAGGGACCCGCGATGATCGCGAGCTTCAAGTGATTGCCGATTTCGACGGCGCCGACTTTGACGGTGGCATTGGGCTGGGTCATGACGCGATCCTAACGTCTTTCGGCAGAATTCGCATCCTGTTTGAAGAATGGCAATCCCAATTCAGGAAATCAGCGTCACGCCATCCAGCCGCGCCGCCTTGCGGTCGAATGTGAGCGTGGAGTCGCAGCCTGCCGCGAGATTGATCTGCGCCAGCAACGCATCGGAGAAACTCGCCGCGGCCGCGCGATAAAGCCGCAGCGCCGCGGCGACCAGTCTGGCATTCTCGATGCGCAAGCCCCGGTTGCCGAGAATCTTCTCCATCGCACCTGCGATCTGCGCGCGGCTATAGCCATAGGTGCGATCCAGCGTCCAGGCGAGTTCGCAGAGCACGATCGAATTCACAAAGCCCGGATCGCTCGGCGTACAACGATCGCGCAGAACCTTTTGCGCTTTTTCCGCTTGTTTTTCGTCGTCGCCGACGATGATCCGAACGAGCACATTCGTGTCGAGGCCCATCATCGCCGCAGCGCTTTGCGACGGCCAGCCTGTCTTGTCGCTCCTTCTGCGATCCCGCGATCGATTTCCTCGAGACTGCGAGGCCAATCGGGCTTCGGCAATATCCCGAACAAATCCTCGATGCCGCCGCCATGGGCGATGACCAGCCGATTGCCTTCGAAGCGGCCTTGCAACCGCGCCCCGCCACGAACTCTCAGCTTTTCGCGGACCTCCTTGGGCAACGTCACCTGCCCCTTGTTGCCGACCCGCATTTCGAAAGAGCCTTGCGGCGGCGCCACGGCGCGATACCGCGTGGCGCGACCTTCCTTGACCTTGCGGATCTTGTAGCCCTTGGCCGCCAGCCGACGCAGCAGATTGTATTGCGGCCCGCCGGTGACGGCGATGAGTTCGTCCATCGTCGCGCCTTGCGCGCCGGTCAGCAGCTTTTCGGCCTGCGCCGAGCCCGACAATCTCTCATCCATTTTCCGACGATCCGTGAGTAGCTACTCTCATGAAATCCTACCACTGGAGAGCCGGACCGGCAAGCCGGCCGATCACGAGATCACCCTGAGCATGTCGCTGCCGGAATCGTTGAGCCGGAACGCACGGCCGTTGAGCTCGGCATCGAAGACGAAACGCTCGGGGCTATTCGGATCGGCGAGCTTCCAGTAGCCGTCTTTCGTTTCCACGAGCGGCCCTCCCCCTTCGACAACCAGTTGCTTGCCCTGGGCCAGCAGAACCGCGCCGCCCACCCACGGATCGCGATTCAGATAGTTGCCGGCGAGCGCGCGCACGCGATCGGGGACGGCAGGTTGCGGACGCGCGGCATTGCGGCCGAGCAGGCGCTCGCCCCACCACAGCGCAGCAAGCTTCCCGTTCTCGCGCACGAATGAAAATATATGCGGCGCCCATTTGGGATGATCCGTCATCAGCGTGTCTTTGTCCGCCTGCTGCAGCCGTCCCGTGACGCCGCCGCTTTCGAGCACGAGTTGTCCGCTGCGCATCACAAAATCGAGCGCATCGCCGGAATCCGAAACGAAGTGTCCGGCATAGTCGCCGGGTTTCGCGATCGTGAGCTTGCCCATCGGATCCGGCGCCGCCGGCAGATGCGCATTCGCGCGCACCGCGCGCATCAATTGCACCGCGAAGGCCGTCGTCTTGCGCGGGCGATAATCGCCGAGGTCGCCGTTGACGCTGGCGAAGCACGCGACTCCTGCAGCCGGATCGACATGAAACGACGAGGTGAAGCAGATCATGCCGCCGGTGTGATGCAGACAAGGTTTGCCGTCGATCAGAACGGTCGCGAGTCCGTTGCCATAGCGCGCCTTTGGTCCGAAGATCGCCGCGTCGATCACCGGTTTGACGAAGCGCTGCGCGGAACGGTCGTTCAATACCGGCGCGCCTTTGCCGGTTCCGAGCGCGAGCAGAAACTGAAGATAATGCGCCATCTGTTCCGCGGTCGAAGCGATCGAGCCCGCAGCCGTGTCTTCGTCCGTCCACGGAGCAACGCTCATCGGCACTTGCGTGAGCGACGGGCGATCCTGATAGAACGGATAATACCCCACCGCATATTGCGCGCGATCCTCGTCCGTGATGATGCCTTTGGTGGCCGTCATGCCGAGTCGGTTCAGCACGGCCTCGCGGATCGCATCGGGATGCGGTTTGCCTGCGATGCGATCGATCAGATGGCCGAGAAGCTCGTAGCCCGTATTGCTGTAGGAGAAATGCGTTCCCGGCTTGAAGCCCGACCACAACCGGCCCCCGGCCACGCGCGGGAAAATCGGAGCGCCGTCCGGCAAGCCGGCCGTATGGCTCAGCACCTGCGCCACCGTGATCGGCTCCTCGGGCAGCATCGCGTCGGGAAGATATTTCGACAGCGGCAAATCGAGATCGATTTTTCCGGCATCGCTCAGGTGAAACAGCGTGAGCGCCGCAAATGCCTTGCTGATCGAGCCGATTTGAAACAGATGCGCGGTCGAGACCGGAATGCGGCGATCGATGTCCGCCAAACCCAGAGTCACGAGAGCGACAAAGCCGTCGGCATCCGTCACGCACAACGTCATGCCCGGCAGCCCGATGGTCTGCAATTCCAGCGCCGCGTAACGGCGCAACGCATCGAGTGCGGCCGAATAATCGTGACCCGAGCGGCCGGTCTGCTTGACGCTCAGCGTGGACTGCGGCGGCGATGCAAACGCCGCACTCGCCGCCATGGCGCCTGTGGCCGCGGCAGCACCGAGCCATGTTCTGCGAGTCAAATGCATGGGAGGGAATCCTTATGGGAGGAAAAATCCGGAATCCTGATCCGTCGTTTATTGAAGAGACGCCATGCGTCGTCAACCACGGAATTTCCGTTCGCGGCGGTGAACCTCGGGCAAGACCGCAAGTGGGATTCAAAAATCCCACATTCCCGGTGCGTCCCGCGCACGTATCTCTAATTAGGAGACCCTGTTTCTGTTGCCGAGAACCGCATCGGCAGCGCGGCCCGACGGCCGATGGCCTCTGGCATGTCCTCACCAAAAAAATGGGCAGCCTGAGCCGCCCAAGTTGGACCACTGGGGCTTAGGGGGGCGTCAGTGGCCGGGGTGGTGTTCTTTGGTGCGCTGCATCGTCCGGCTGGCTTTCGCATCGTCCGCCTTCAAGACGCATCGATCACCCGACCAAATTTCAATGCTCGCGCAGGAAGGCGGTCTGAATTGCGACACTCTGAACATCGCCACCTGATCGTCGGCACAGCGCATATCGACGATGGTGACCAATGCGCCTTCCTTATTCAGATAGTAGAACGAATAGCTCTCCGTCATGGCACTGCTCCATTACCCACACCGGGGAGCGCGGACGTCTTGAATTGCGTCCCCGATGTTTCTTGATCGCCGGCACTTGATTCGCGCGACCGGCGACGACAAAACGATAGCCAAAAGCGAAGATTAAAAATGTTCAATATTGATCGTTGCCCGCTGTATTTCTCGGGCTGCACTATCGAGTTGCCGATACTCGCTGAAATCGATCCCTTCTTCATCGCGGCGCCGCGGGATGGCCGTCTACGCCGCCATTGTCCGATTTCATACCAAATGTTCCTTTTTGCACAGCGAGGGTCCCGCGCCTGCGCCTATCGTGGCGAGCTCCCAGGGAGGCCCGCCGAGTTGCGAGACAAAGAAAAGCTGGCCGAATTTCGTCGCCGCGCCGATGAGGTTCGCGCAATTGCGCAGGGCATATTCGACCACGGCGAGCGCCAGGCCGTTCTGGAGTTTGTGGATAATTGCGAGAAGCTGTTTGTCGGCAACGGGGCCGCGCTTTAGGCGCCGCTGCCGATAGTCCGGGAATTCCGCAACCGGGACACGCTTCATCGCGAGCGCCGCAACCACGCGGCTCTGCGCGCTGTCGTCGGCGCGAGTCTTTTTGCCAAGCCGCCTCTTGCGTCTAGCCAAGACCGAAGCCGGATGAGGCGAGCGGGGCACACGCCGCGCGCCTGGGAGACGAAAACCGCTATTCCGAACTGATGCAGCGTTTTCCATTGCGCCGCGCCGCAAAGCCGCAGGAGATTGCCGACCTGATGGTGTCCCTCGCATCGGAGCGCTCCGGTTACACGAGCGGCGTGATCGTGACGGTCGACGGCGGCATCAGCGCGCGCAGCCGGTAGCGTTTCGAGTAATGCGTGAAAGTGCCTGCCTCAATCCGTCCGCATCGGCAATTTCACGGGCTCCCGAGGACGGCCAGTGCGTATCCGGGATCGAGGCTGTGGTCAGCGATGATCGTCTTGAAGCCGAATTCCACCATCAAATGCGCCAGATGCGTGAAGCGCTCGAATCTGAGGGTGGGAGAATCTCCCACGAGTTTGCCGGACCAGTCGATGAAATGCAGCGTGCCGACCGAGACGTAACCGGGTGTCAGCTCCTTGACCTTCTCCGCAAGGAACGGCACCTCCCCAAACATGGTGATAAAGAAATCGTCAGGCGGAACGTGCGGAACGATGTCGTCCTGAAATTCGTAGCGCGCGCTGTTTGTGATTTCCTTGTCATACCCATTCGCAAAGGCGTTGTCGCCCGAACGCGGCGCGGCAAAGGTGCAAACGTAAATTTTGGCCGCGGGATAGAGAATATGGCAGCGCATGGCGGCAAGCACCGCGACGGCTCCCCCCTTGCTGTGACCCGTGAAGCAGATCGGTTTGGTGGGATTGGCTTTGACCAGTGCGTCCAAAACCGGTCCCATGTCCCCCCACAGGGAGTTGAGCGCGTCTCGAAACCCCTGATGCACAAGGCCCGGCATGCCGGGTTCGGGGACCAACGCCGCGTCGCAATCGTCCAGCCAATCGAGAATCATCTGGCCGGTATCCGGGCTGTCCGGCGGCAGCGTGCCGCGAAAAGCGACGACGATCTCCGTCGACGTGATGCCGACAAGTCCGGCATCGATCCGGTCGATGCCGACTGCGAAGGCCTGCGGCGTCGTTACGTAGCCGACCAGCGTCGATCTGGGAGGCGTGGGAGGTTGCGTCGCGACCGGAGCCGGACCGGTGACCTTGATCGCGTAGGCGTGAAAGGCCGCACAAAGAAGCCGCGCCGTCAGCGACAGCGGAGCATTGGGTTGTTCAGGCATAGATGTTTCCCCGGAAAGGCGAAACACAATATAGGTTTCACGAGAGCATGACCAGAGGCCCGCCGCTGTAAGTCAATCTTGCCGGTCAGAACAGAACGCCGGTCTCGAGAAGCGCGCGGAACTGATTGGATTTCGTACCGAATTCGCCGAATGTCGTTTCGCCCTGCGTCGTGCGATCGGCGACGACATAGGACGCTTCCGCCCGCATAAAGTAGATCTTGTACTGGAAGGTCGGCGTGACGGTGAGCGACCACGCGTTGCCGGCCGGTCCCTCGAGCAGATTCAACCCACCCGACGTGCCGATATATTCAATGCGGCCGGCGAGATTCCAGTTGGGCGCGATGTTGTAATTGACGAGAAACGCCGCGGCCCAGGTGCTGCCCGAACTGTCGATGCCGATCGCTCGGTCTTCCGGAACCTGCGAGACCTGCACATAGGGCTGCAGCACCCAAGCGCCTGCCGTGCGCGTGTAGATGAGGTCGTAGATCTGCTGGTTATTCTGGAAGAGCGGCGTGATGAAGGTATTGGCCGGCGTCTTACCCGCATTGCCCGCGCCCACCAATCCCAGAGTGTTCGCGGAATCGATAGTCCAGGTGGCCATGCCGGAGATCCAGTTGAACCTGTCGGAATAATAGCCGTCGCTCCACGAGAGGTTCAGCAACACAGGCCCGATCGTGTAATTCGCCTGAACACCCCTCGTTTGTCCGTTGGTCTGGTTCCAGCCCAGACCGCGCTCGATGTTCGGATTCTGGAAGCTGAAGGTGTTCTCGTCGCCGATCAATGTGGGCAGTTTGCCCACTTCGATGGAAAAATTGTCGGTCGGCGCCAGCTTGAGAAACGCCTGCGGCACGAAGCCGAACGCATGGTTGGTATAGTAGCTGGACGAAACCGTCGGCGTGGCAAGCGCGGGGACGTCGTATTGCCCGGCCTGAACATAGAATTGCACGAGACCGTCCGTTTTCTGGACGACGAGCTGCGCATTGCTCAGATCCCAGCGCGAATTGATATCGCCGGCATAGGGATTGTTTTGCGCGAGCGCGAAGCCGCTCACCATGCCGCCGACATAGATGGTTCCGAGCGGGCCGGCAGCAAAACTGAACGGATTGGGGTTTGCGACAAGCGGCGGACTGATCGCCGGCAGCGCGAGCGCGTCGGCCTTTGCGGCGCCGGCCGTCACGAGCAGAGCAAGACCTGCGGCTGCCCCCAGCCGACACGCACGACGCTTCACCAGGATCACCGCGATATCAAAACAGGCTGACGGCGCATGCGGGCCGCCTGCCCCCCCTTGCGAACGCGCTCGACAATAGCCGGAAACAGGAGCGTTGCAATAAGAGGCCGGTCGGCAGCCGTTCACCAGGCCTGGGCCGCGCAAACGGACCGCGGGCATCTTGCCCGCATGGGCGATGACATCTGCACCAGGGCGGGCAAGATGCCCGCGGTCGATTTTCACACCGCGAGACATTCGTTCGAACAATAACAGTCGGAGTTCCATTCGAATGGAAAGCCGCTACTCGTCGTCCTCAGGCGGGTATTGCTCCGGCGCCACTCCGCTCTTTTTGAGCAGTCTGGGATATCTGACCTTCGGCTCTTTCGACCGCCGGTCGATGACCTCGATCCGGAACAGCCATTCGTCGCCATAATCGAAAAGAAACGTCATCTTGTCGCCGATTGCGGGAAACGCATCGACGATCCGCGTCCGCTTCACGCTGCGAGCCTCGCCTTCACCCATATCGGCGAACAGTTCGTATTTGACCGGCGAGTCGTAAACCGATCCCGTCAGCTTGCTGTAATAACCGAACGCATGATCGAAATCGAACCCGAAAACCCGAACGATTTCCTCTCCCAGATGGTAGAGAGTCTTTGCGCTCAGAATCTCGAATTCGCGATAGACCTTCGGGTTCAATGACGCGCGAAAAATGTGAGTCTGTGCGTCGGACATCGCGATACCTGTTTCCGAATTCATTTGAGCGGTGCTTGATGGGCCGATGCAAGCCCGATGAATTCATACACGCCGATTGCGAAGCGGGCTGGTGACGCAATGGCCAAGAACAGAGCGACCCAAGCTGTCGCTGTAGTAGCCACAGAAAATGCTTGTTGGTATCGCGTCGCGCGGGTGTACGTTGCGTCCTTTTCAAGGGAACGTGCGGAGTACTCGGCTTCCAATTCGCGCGCTCGTTTGACCGAATAGAAGCTATTGGTTGCCGAAATACTCGAAAAATTTATGTACGCAACAACGATGCTGACTGCCGCACAGAGAAGGCCGATGACAAACCACGTCGCATCGGCCGGAATATGAAGTCGCGCGGTATCACTTAGCCATTGCATGAGTGGCGGAACAGCCACCAATGCACCTCCATTCACCAAGACCAACGATTGGAGACCCAGCTTCCCAAAATCTGCTGCTATTCTTTGCGCATCCCACGCGCGCCGCTCTGCCTCTCTGACATCCATTTCCCAGCGCTGCATGTGAACGTCCCATCGTTCCATCTGGGCAGCGTGCGCTTGCTTAAGTCCTTCGCCGAGGTCTGCGTTGGACATGGGAATCTCCCAAGTTATTGCAATATAAGGCTGCTCGCCACCTCATCCCGTGCGCGATCGCGTTAACATTGCACGCTGAAGCAGACTCACACCAACCTTCCCTGCTTCACTGCTGCGGCCACAAACGACGCGAACAGGGGATGCGGTGCAAACGGTCGCGACTTCAGTTCGGGGTGGAATTGGACGCCGATGAACCAGGGGTGATCGGGGAATTCCATGATCTCGGGGAGCTTGCCGTCGGGCGACCAGCCTGAAACCTGGAAGCCGTGTTCGCCGAGCTGGCGCGTGTAACCGACATTCACTTCGTAACGATGACGGTGGCGCTCGCTGATTTCGTTGGCGCCGTAGATCTCGGCGACCCGGCTGCCGGGCTTGAGCACCGCGGTATACGCGCCGAGCCGCATCGTGCCGCCTTTGTCGTCGTCTTCCTTGCGCGTCTCGACGGCGTTGCCTTTCGTCCATTCCGTCATCAATGCGATCACGGGATGACGCGGATGGCCGTTTTCGGTGGTCCCTGCACCTTCGAGTCCGGCCAGGTCCCGCGCCGCTTCGATCACCGCCATGTGCAGCCCGTAGCAGATGCCGAAAAACGGCACGCGCCGCTCGCGCGCGAATTTGACCGCTTCAATCTTGCCTTCCGTGCCGCGCTCGCCGAAGCCGCCGGGCACGAGAATGCCGTGGACATTCTCCAGATAGACCGCCGCGTCGTCGCGCTCGAAAATTTCGCTGTCGATCCAGTCCATATGCACGCGCACATTGTTGGCGAGTCCGCCATGGGTGAGCGCTTCCGACAGCGACTTGTAGGAATCCTTCACCTGCATGTATTTGCCGACGACGGCGATGCGCACTTCGCCTTCGGGATTGGTCACGCGATCGACCACCCATTTCCAACGCGAAAGGTTCGGCTCCGGCGCGTCGGTAATGCCGAACACCTTGAGCACCTGGGTGTCGAAGCCTTCTTCGTGATAGCGGATCGGCGCGGAATAGATCGTGGGCAGGTCGAGGCCCTGGATCACGCATTCTTTGCGCACATTGCAGAACAGCGCGATCTTGCGCCGTTCGTCGTCCGGAATCGGCACGCTGGCGCGGCAGAGCAGGATGTCGGGCTGGATGCCGATCGAACGCAATTCCTTCACGGAATGCTGCGTCGGTTTGGTCTTGAGCTCGCCCGCCGTCTCGATATAGGGCACCAGGGTCAGATGGACGAAGGCGGCGCGGTCGCGACCCAGTTCGTTGCCCAGCTGGCGGATTGCTTCGAAGAACGGCAGGCCTTCGATGTCGCCCACCGTGCCGCCGATTTCCACCAGGAGGAAATCGACCTCGTCCTCGCCCGTCATCACGAATTCCTTGATGGCGTCGGTGACGTGGGGAATGACCTGCACCGTGCGGCCCAGATAGCCGCCGCGGCGCTCCTTGTCGATCACGCGCAGATAGATGCTGCCGGCAGTGATGTTGTCGGATTTCTCGGACGACACCGCCGTGAAGCGCTCATAATGGCCGAGATCCAGATCGGTCTCCGCGCCGTCGTCGGTGACGTAGACTTCCCCATGCTGGAAGGGGCTCATCGTCCCCGGATCGACGTTGAGATAGGGATCGAGCTTCCGCAGCCGCACGCGGTAACCGCGAGCCTGAAGGAGCGCGCCGAGAGCCGCCGACGCCAGACCTTTGCCCAACGAGGAGACCACGCCGCCGGTGATGAAGATCAACCGCGCCATGGAATTGGACCATACGCAGAACTGTCATGCACGCTCAAGCGCAAAGAGTACGAACGCCGAAAATGGCATGCGAAACGAACGCGCACCCGCGAAGTCCCTGAAATCAAAGACTTTGTCAGTGCGGCAGCGGGACGGCCGGCGCCTGCGGAGCGGCGGGATGCGGCGCCGGCGCCGGCAGGTGGAAAGTCCGGGCGGGCAAATTCGACGTCCCCTGCAAAAGCGATTCGCTGCGGCCGTGCAGCCCCAGCAAGGTGAGCGCCAAACTCGAGATAAAGAACAGGATCGCCAGCACCGCCGTCGTGCGGGTGAGCGTGTCGGCCGCACCGCGCGGCGAGAACAATCCGCCGAGGCCCGATCCTCCCCCGCCCATGCCGAGCGCTCCGCCCTCCGAACGCTGCAGGAGGACCACAGCGACCAGTGCGATCGAGACCAGAAGCTGGATGGCAATCAGAACGCTTTGCATGGAATAGGGGCCGCCTGTTTTCGGGCCCGCTCATAGACCAAAGCTCGCGGCCGCGAAAGGGGCCTAATTCCTCAGCCGGAACGCGATCTTGACCGTCACATCGGCCGCGACCGGCTTGCCGTTGCGAAGAGCGGGCCGGTAGCGCCAATAACCCACGCCGACCAATGCAGACGCGTCGAGCTACGGCGAGCCGCTGGATTTGACGATTTTGGCATTTCCCACAGAGCCGTCCGGCAGCACGGTCAGCCGGACGAGGACGTCTCCCTCCTGGCCGAGCCTGACGGCAATCGGAGGGTAGCTTGCCCGATGGGCGCCGGCCGAAAAATTGGCGATGGGACCGTGATTGCCGGCGTCAATGTTGGGGACCGCAGGCCAGTGGAGGTTCCAGCCGGGCAGAGTCGCTAGAAACCGGACCAGGCCGAAACCCGAAACGGTGAGTAGAATGGTAAGGTAAACCGCGACGAACGCGATATGCACGTCTCGGCTCATCCCAAGGCCGTAGCGTCGCGTCTCCCCCGTTCCCATCGCTTCCCCCGAGACGGACGAAGCATGAGGTGGTCTCATTCGGGAAGTCAACGTGGGGCGACGGCTGCGCAACTGACCGCCGCCGGGTTCTCGCTCCAACTGAATAGAACTGGAGGGCAACGTCGCATTGGCGTCGCGGCGAAAGCGTAGATTTTACTTCAACCCCGAACTTGCGCGGCCTTGGCCTCGACGCGCAGCGCGAAGCGGTCAATCAGTTCCTCGCCGCGCGCGCTGCAACCGGTTGCGTCCCCCTTCGCCAAGGCTCCTAGCGTGCGCACACATTTTTGGGCTTGAGAAAGCGTTTGCAGGCTGGGAATCGTGTGTGATTCTGTAGCTGCCGGAGTTGATTCGGGAGCAATCAGCGATGGCGACGCATGATCTTGGATATTTTG
>Ga0302324_100000786_pt1 | contig 80108 bp, 72 predicted proteins | sample Palsa_T0_1_FD_201949 | JGI IMG/M metagenome (GOLD analysis project Ga0302324, IMG submission 201949) | Peat permafrost microbial communities from Stordalen Mire near Abisko, Sweden - Palsa_T0_1 | ecosystem: Environmental > Terrestrial > Soil > Palsa > Peat permafrost | place: Sweden: Abisko...
ATCCTGGGAATAAGCTCCTGCCATCAGCGACCACCGAATCAGATGCGATCCACAGATTCGCCCAACTGCTACCCGATGGGAATCCCTCACCGAGTCAACTCATTCCAAAACCGCTCTAGAGCGGCGGAACGCCTCCGCCCTCGTTGATTTCCAGGAGTTCGAACACATTGCCGAAGAAGTCCCGGCCATAGGTGGCGGCGAGGCCTGGTCTATCGTTCGAAGCCGACGAAGGCCCGGTGTCGAGCGGCGGGGTATGAAAGGTCAGTCCGGCGGCAAGCAGGCGCTGATAGACACTTTGGATATCTTCGACCTGAATGCCGAAATGCGTGTAGCCATATTCGTTCACGGGGCGCCTGGGATCCTGCGAAGCCGATTGCGCCGGCGTGCGGTATTCGAACACTTCGATATAGGCATTCTGCGCCCGGTACATGGCCGTCCGCCCGGAGGAATCCCTGAGGCCTACGATCTCGTCGATGAAAGCGTTTCCCAGCTGCCATTCGGAACATGACACTTCCTTCAGTCCGAGAATATCGCGATAGAATTCACGGGCCTTCTCCAGGCTCGGCACCGACACAGCCACATGGTGTATCCCTTTCACGCTAGGCATCATGATTCCGGTTCTCCGACGATTGGGCGTTTGGCGTCCGCGATCTATTCGGCGTTGATGTATTTTTCCAGCGTGTCCTCGAAGGCCCGGATGCGGGATTCCTGATATCTCGAAAGGGTCTCGGCGCCTTTTTCGCTGGCATACATGCCCTCGCGTTGCAGGCGCATGATGCCGGTGTCCTGGTCGAGCACCGAGGCGCCGAACGGATCGAGACCCGGTACGAGCGAATAGGAATCGTCTTCGCCAAGGTGGAATGGCGTGGCGGGCGGCGGTCGCTCACCCGTTTTCGGCACGGGACGAAAGACGATGTGGTCGTAAAGACAGCGGTCGGGATCGTTGCCGAGCGGACGGAATTGCTGGATCTGCCGGAACCCGACGCCGGCATAGATGAAGATGTTCGGAAAGAGATTGTATTTGATCGAGTCGATCATTTCCGCGTCCGTATAGATAGTGCAGTCGATGCCGAATTCCTTTCCCAGCGTCGCCCGCAACTCCTGCGCCATGATCTCGCGGGCGGATTTGCCCTCTGGCACCGTAATCCGGGACCCGACGATCTCCGGATCGCCCTTCAGCATGCGATCGAGCAGGTCCTGTTCGCTCAAGCCGAGTTTCGATGCGGGGCTCGGCGTCGCCATCAGGCACAGATCGCGACTGACATGGTCTCCGAAGACGTCATGCTGCATGTTCCAGTCGCCCACCACATGCGTCATTTCCGGGTGCGCCACCGGCGTGTGATACGCCTCCATGAAGGCTTCCTGGGCGAGCTTCCAGTTCGCGGGCAATTCCTTCTGGACGTGAATATGAATGTACCAGTCGTCGAAGCGCCAATTCCGGAAATGCTCCGGCAGGACCTCGAGATAGTCCATCAATGGCGGCGTATCCGGCGACATGCAGATAAACACGAAGCTGTTCCAGGTCGCCACCCGCACTTCCGGGAGGTGAAATCTGTCTTCGGTCACATGTGGGAAATCCCAGCGGCAGGGAACATGTTTCAGCGTGCCGTCGAGATTCCAGGTCCAGCCGTGATAGGGGCACTGAAAATCCTGGCTCCAGCCCTCGGTACCCGACGGTTTCAGCTTGGTACCGCGATGCAGGCAGGAATTGTGGAAGGCTTTGATTTCGTCTGGTGCGGTACGGACGACCAGAACGGATTTCGTGCCGATATCGTAAACGTAAAAATCGCCGACATTCGGAATATGCTCCTGGCGGCAGGCATATTGCCAAACCTTGCGCCACATCTTCTGCACTTCGAGATCGAACCAGGCGCGCGAGGTGTAGCGGGCAAAGGGAATGTCGGCGTCGCTCTGGGGCGGGTTCGACTGCCGCTGCAGGACTTCGGCGATGGGCCTGCCGTTGCGTCCGGCAATATCCTGATAGCTCGGTCCGGGACAGCGGCCTTCGGCGATCTGAATGGGTGCATTCATCGCTCTCTCACTTGTCGCGTGCTGCGGATTCCGGTCCGCGCCGCGATCATCATGCAGGCGCCCTTGCGCTACAGCTGCACGCGCTTTGTGTAGCCGCCGTCCACGACAAGATTCACGCCGGTCACCCAGCTGGCTGCCGGGCTCGCAAGGAAAGCGACGACCTTGGCCACTTCCTCGGGCGCGCCGAAGCGTCCGCTCGGCTGAATGGCGAGATGCGCCTTGTAGACATCCGGCATCGCATTCTTGATGTTTTCCCAGGCGCCGCCTTCGAAATAGATCGGTCCCGGCGAGACGACATTGACGCGGATACCGTCCGCCCCCAATGCCTGCGAGAGCTGCTTGGCGTAGGTGACGAGTCCCGCTTTCATGGCGTTATAGGCCATCGGCGCCATGAAGGTTTCGACCGCCGCGGTGGTGCCGATGAAGATGATGGAGCCGTTGCCGGATGTCTTGAGGAATGGCAGGGCCGCCTCGCAGCCGCGGACTGCTCCCATGACGTCGGTTTCGAAGCATTTGTACCAGCTGTTTTCGCCGTCCATGCCGCCGCCGCCGGAGACGTTGTGGACGAAGATGTCGATCCCGCCGAGCTTGTCGGCCATGGCCGCGATCCAGCCGCGGTAGCTTTCGGCGCTCGCGACGTCGAGCACCGCGCCTACGACTTTGCCTTTCTTGCCGAGGGTCTCGACCGTGTTCTGGACTTCATCGGCTTTCCGCGCGCCGATCGCGACGGCCGCGCCGTCCGCCAGCAGGGCTTCGGCGATCCGGCGCCCGATGCCGCGCGTGGAACCTGTAACAAGTGCCCGTTTTCCGGAAAGCCCGAGATCCATCGTTTCACTCCTTGGTTGTTTTCTGCATCATTGCAGATCGTTCCTGTCCATGACACCCCCGATTCCGGGAGGTTTTTTTCGCGCAGCCTCATTCGGAGCGATCTGCGCCGCTATCAGGCGCAGGGAAAATACGCCAAACTCCACCTTCCGTTTTTCGCGCATGGACATCACCGGACACCGAAGGAGAAAACGATGGGGCTTCTGGATGGATTGATCGGCGGCATGGTCGGCGCCGAAATGATCAGCGTCGTCAACGGGCTGATTGAAAAGCATGGCGGCGTTCAGGGTGTCGTCAACCAGTTGCAGACCAACGGGCTCGGCCCGACCGTCCATTCCTGGATTTCGGACGGCCCCAATGCACCCGTGTCCGCCGGCGACATGCACCAGGCGTTCGGCGAGCAGACGCTGAACGAATATGCCGCCAAGGCCGGAATTCCGCCGCAGGTGCTCGCCGAGAAGCTGGCGCAGATCCTGCCGCATGCCGTCGACGCGCTGACGCCGGAAGGAACGGTTCCGAAGGCCTGAACGCCGAACACGGTTCGGTTTTCAGAACAGGGAATTTCGCGGCGGAACGTTCCGAGATCGAATTCCCTGCTAGCAGGGAATTTAGCAGGGAATAAATGTAACAGGGAATAACAGGAGGGGGTTCCCCCGTGCCGCGTTCGTTGTCATGTCGTTATTCCGATGGCGCAGCCGTCCGCCTTCCTCCCTCCGGAGGTGGACGCACGGGCTGCGTGAATGGCCAATGAAAAACCCGGCCGCTCGGGCGAGCGCCGGGTGCACAAATCCGTTATGACGAAATTTGTAATGCGTTTGATCAAACGAGTCAAGAGATTTCTCCGTACACAGAACGTTCCGTGTACTTTCCAGGCAAACCGCGGGTTTTTCCGATCTTGGGAATCGCCGTTCCGGAGCGCTTCCGTATGCCCTAATCCTGTTCGCCGAGCGTTTGGACGAACGTCTTGCCGTAAGGATAGAACAGTTCCTTGTGGCCCTCCTGCCATGCCGCTTTGAGTTCAGGGGTCGTGATGTCCCAATCCGGCCGACATTTCTTCGTGACGGCGCGCAAATCCTGGCGCAGATCTTCTTGCGTAGGCCGGCCGAAATACCAATAGCCGTTGTAGATCTTGTAAATGACAAGTCCTGGCTCGAGGACAATCGTGTGGGGGATCATGGGATTGTTGAGGGGATCGGTATACTCGGCGATGTCGAGATCTTTCTGGACGATTCGCCGCGTGTCGGAGAGAAAAGGCCAGTGGGCACCGACCCCGGTGCGATATTCATTCGTCTGCGTGATATTGTCGGTGCTGATCGTGACAAGCCGGCAATAGGCTACCTCCAGCTCGCGATGGAGGGCAACAAGCCCTTCGGCCTGCCTGCGGTCCTTGGGGCAGAAACCTCCGCGACTGAGGACGAGGACCAGCGGATGCGGTCCCTGCAGTTCGGAGAGCTTTCTGCGTTTTGCGGTGTGGTCGGAAAGCTCATAGTCCGGGAAGACAGTCCCTGGAACAATGTCAGATCGCATAGGAAGCCCTCAACAGTTGAATGCGTGTCTCGCATCAATCGAAGGTAACCGCCGCCCGTCTCAGTTCGGATGAGATCAAGGCTTGGCGCCGTTGCGCGGATCGTTGCGCGGATCGATATAGTGCAGCCCCAGAGGGCCGATGGCGGTCACTTGGGTGATGTATTCGCCGGACTTGGCCCAGTGGAAATGCGGCTGGTCGCCCGGAAGAACGATGACACTGCCCGGTGCGTAGGCGGTCAGCTTGCTCTCGTCGAAGACGTCGCCCAGCCCAATGTAGAACACGCCCGACATGACCGTGTAGATCCGATCCTCCGGGTGCTTGTGCGGCAGCATCTTCGTGCCGGCCGGCAGTTTGACCCTGATCACATAGGGTCCGGCTTCACCGGGGTCGCCGACCAGAATCGCCAGGCGCGCGTCCGGCGGATAGGCAGGAAAGGGCTTCCACACAATGTCCTCGGCGTGAATTGCGCGGAATTTGTCTTCGTCCGGTTGATGAGACCGCGCGCCGGGCGGTGCGGGTTCGGGTGTCTGCGACATGATTTCTATCCTGGAGTCAGTTGATATTTCCCGATCGAAACCGATCGCCGATCAGAGACGGTCGACGTCGATGATGGCCTGGGCAAAGGCCTGTGGTGCTTCCTGAGGTAGGTTGTGCCCGATTCCGCCGATAACGATCCGATTTGCGTATTTTCCAGAGAATTTCGCGGCATAGGCACTGGGGTCGGCAGGATGCGGCGCGCCATTGGCGTCGCCTTCCAGCGTGATCGTGGGCACGGAAATGGCCGGTACCGCCGCCAGCCTGTTTTCCAGCTCGTCATATTTCCGTTCGCCATCCGCCAGCGCCAGCCGCCAGCGGTAATTGTGGATGACGATGGCGACGTGATCGGGATTGGCGAAAGCGGCGGCGCTGCGATCGAAAGTGGCATCGTCGAAATCCCACTTCGGCGAAGCGATCTTCCAGATGAGCTTCGCGAAATCGTGGCGATATTTGTCGTAGCCGGCCCGGCCGCGTTCCGTGGCGAAATAGAACTGATACCACCATTGCAGTTCGGCACTGGGAGGCAATGGCAATTTTTGGGCTTCCCGGACAGCGATCAGATAACCGCTGACGGAGACGAGACCCTTGCAACGTTCCGGCCAGAGCGTCGCGATGATGTCGGCCGAGCGACCGCCCCAATCGTAGCCCCCGATGATGGCTGTCTCGATCTTGAGGGCATCCATCAAGGCGATGGTATCGAGAGCGACGGCCGATGGCTGGCCGTTCCTGAACGTGTCGCTGGAAAGGAACCGCGTCGTGCCGAATCCGCGCAGATACGGCACGATCACGCGATAGCCTTTCGACGCCAGCAAGGGTGCCACATCGACAAAGGCGTAAATGTCATAGGGCCAACCGTGCAGAAGCACCACCGCGGGACCGTCCGCCGGACCGGCTTCGGCGTAACCGATGTTCAACAGCCCGGCATCGATCTGTTTCAGGGACGCGAACGATGTGTTGGCTCCCGGTTTGATCTTGGGCAGAGCCTCCGCTGCCGCATTTCCCGATTGCGCGAGTGCGACATTCATCATCCCGAGCTGGGCCGCGGCAATGGTTATCGCCGCCGTTCCGAAAAAGCTGCGACGATGCCGATCGACGTCTTCGGGCATTCCGATCTCTTCCATTGGCCCCACTTCCTGGTTCGATGACGACCTCGCGAATGCGCGAGCATCTCGAGCCCGCAACGAATATTTCTCCGGCTACCGCAGCGAGCGGAACGATTCGCGCATCTCCGAGGTGAAGAGCGCCGGCTGTTCCCAGGCCGCGAAGTGACCACCCCTGGGAAGCCTGTTGTAGTGTATGAGCCTAGGATACGCCTTCTCGGCCCAGCTCTGCGGCGTCTGGTAGATCTCGTCGGGAAAGGCGCTCACGGCGACGGGGATCTTGACGCCCCGCACGTCGAAGAAGCCGCCTCCTGTCGAAATCTGCGCGGTGTCCCAGTAGAGACGCGCCGAAGAGACAGCCGTGTTCGTGAGCCAATAGAGCGTGACGTTGTCGAGGATGTCGTCGCGGGTGAGGCCTTCGGCCTGTCCGTCGAAGATTCGGGTGATCATCTTATAACTGCGGATGTCGTGATCCAGCATCCATGCGGCAAGCCCGACCGGCGAATCCGCGATGCCGTAGAGCGTTTGCGGACGGTTCGACATCTCCTGGGCGTAGGCCAGGCCGTGCCTTTGGAAATCATCGAGTTGATCCCACGCCTTTTGTTCGTCGGGTGAAAAGGCGTGCGGCGGCGGACTGCCAGCCGAAATCGCTTTGGAAATATCTGGTGGCACCGTGGCCGCCATGTTGGTGTTGATGGCGAGCAACCCCGGCGGCTGCTGCAGCGCCATCACCTCCGAAACGGCGTTCCCCCAGTCGCCGCCCTGCGCCACGTACCGCGTGTATCCCAGGCGCTGCATCAGCGTCGCCCATGCATGCGCGATGGTGACGGGAGTCCACCCCGGCGCCACAGGCTTGCCGGAGAAGCCGTGTCCCGGCAGCGACGGAATCACGAGATGGAATGCGTCGGCTGCGCTCCCGCCATGTGCCGTGGGGTTAGTCAGCGGCTCGATGATCTTCATCTGCTCGATGATCGAGCCGGGCCAACCGTGGGTGACGATCATCGGCAGCGCATGTTCATGCTTCGAGCGCACATGAATGAAATGAATGTCGAGCCCGTCGATCTCCGTGATGAAGTTCGGCACGGCATTGAGCTTCGCCTCGCATTTGCGCCAATCATGTTCCGTCGCCCAGTATTCGGCGAGCTTTTGAACCGTTGCGAGCTGGACGCCCTGCGAGGCATCTCCGACCGTTTCGCGGTCCGGCCATCGCGTCAATTTTACGCGCCGGCGCAACTCCGTAAGTTCCGTCTCCGGAAAGCCGACATGAAACGGACGAATAGCGGTGTTGTCGGTCATGTTGCCCTCCTTCAGAGGCGGTGAATCCGTTTGCGGTGCGGACAGCGCGGGAATCGGCAGCAGCGATGCCATGACACCCGCTGTGCTGAGCTTGATGCCCTCGCGGCGGCTGAATCGCGCGCCCGATGTCTGGCGTGAATTGTCTGGTGCATCCGTCATGCGGGCGGTCTCCATTTTTGGTACAAATGGCGTGACACGCGATACACGGCCGGTCGCATCGAAAGCGTGGCGGCTTATCCGAGCAGACGTTGCCCGGATGACCTTTGGCCCGTCGCTGATAATAGCGTTTTCCGCGACCCGCGGAAGCCTTGGACGCTGCAGGCGAAGCTGCCAGTGTGGGTTCCTCGGACGGATCGCCCGCATATGGTTCGTTTGGCTCGGCGTTTTCCGATCTGAAGAATGGCGTTCCCAGGAGCATTTCTGTGTGACGTGGACGACCCAGACACCCGGGGACCTTTGTATCGTGCGAGCCGCGGGCGGTTCCCGCGCGGATCGCCCGAGCCTGGTGCTTGCGACCTGCATTCTCGCCTCGAGCCTCGCCTTTGTGGACGGCTCGGTCGTCAATGTCGGTTTGCCCGCCATCGGGGCAAGCCTTCACGGCGATGCCGCGGACCTGCAATGGGTGATCAACGCCTATCTGCTGCCGCTGAGCGCGCTGTTGTTGCTGGGTGGCGGCCTGGGCGACCGCTTCGGCCGCAGAGATATCCTCGTCTTCGGCGTGGCGCTTTTCGCGGTCGGGTCCACGCTGTGTGCCGTGGCCCAAGGCTTGCCGCTGTTGTTGGCTGCGCGAGGCTTGCAGGGGATCGGCGCCGCACTCCTACTGCCGAACAGCCTTGCCGTGCTGGGGAGTGCGTTTTCGGGTGCCGCGCGCGGTCGCGCGGTCGGCACCTGGTCGGCGGCCAGCTCGATCACCAGCGCGATAGGTCCCGTGCTGGGCGGTTGGCTTATCGACGCGTTCGGCTGGCGGGAAATCTTCCTGCTGAACCTGCCGCTCGCGCTGGCAGCCATCGGCCTGGCACTCGGCTTTGTTCGCGATGCGCCGCGTGTTGAGAAAGCGCAGCCGCTTGATGTGTGGGGCGCGGTTCTCGCCACTGCCTCGCTCGCGGCGCTGACCTGGGGGTTGACGGTGGGCGGGGGACGCGCCGGCTGGTCCGGCATGGCGTTGGCGGCGGTCGCAATCGGAGTGGTGCTCGCCGCCATTTTCCTTCGGGTCGAAAAACACCGCGGCGAACACGCATTGATGCCGCTCGCGATGTTCGGTTCGCGGGAATTCGCGGGCCTGACGGTGTTGACTTTTCTGCTTTATGGCGCGTTCGGCGCCCTGCTCGTGTTGGTGCCTTATGTCCTTATCCGGGGCGCGGGCTATGCGGGGACGGAAGCGGGCGCGGCTCTTCTGCCGTTCCCGATTGTCCTGGCGCTCACGTCGCGGGCGATGGGCGGTGTCGCGGGACGTATCGGCTCGCGTCTGCCGCTGACATTGGGACCGCTGGTGGTGGCCGCGGGTTTTCTGCTGCTGCTGCGGACTGATACGCCCGTCGATTACTGGAGCGGCGTTTTTCCGGCCATCCTCACGATCGCGCTGGGCATGTCGGGCGCCGTCGCCCCGTTGACGACGGCCGTACTCGCCTCCGTCGATGCGCGCCACACAGGATCGGCATCCGGCCTCAACAGCGCCGTCGCGCGCTCAGGCGGTCTCGTGGCGATAGCGCTGCTCGGCGGAGTCTTCGCGGCGCGGGGAGGGGGGTTGTTCGTCCCTTTTCATATTGCCGCGATCGCCTGCGCCATCGCGTCATTCGCCGCCGGCAGCGCCGCGTTCGTGCTGTTGGGGAAGCGTGCGTCTTCCCGGCGATAGGATATTGTCGCGGTAGCGTGTTGCGGCCGTGAGCGATATGGGTTTCCAACGTCGCGAATAGCAAAAATCGGTTGTGGCGGCAGCCCCTTGCATCGGTGGCTTTTATTCCGCCTCAGTGAATTCGCCTCTCCGCTTTCCCAATTTTCGCTGTTGCTCGGTCCACAGATGAGCCGCAATCCGAATTGCGTCCACGCTATCTATCGTGTCGTTGGGGACTGTGTTCGCCGGGCTGACGGATCGTGCCGGCCCGAAGAGGGGATCGAAGCGAGAACCGAAGAAGTCCGCAGAGACTTTCTCATTGGAAGTGCGGAACTGTTCGTCTATCTCGGCAGCTGTGGCCTTTGGAATCAGAAACCTCTCGCCGCTTCGGCCGCTTTGAAGGGCACTGATGACAGGACCGCGCAACGGATTGAGACGACCATCGACTATCCGGGGAACGTGCTTGTTGAATTCTCTCAGGAACGCAATGCTTGCCGCATCCAGCGATTCGTTAAGCCGCGGGATTGTCTGGAATCCTGTTGTGTCGAAACCTATTTGCGCCGCGAAATCCAGCAGCAGGTCTCCACCGTAGAAATCGTCCGGTTCGAAACGCCGAACGATCACGTTCTCGCGTCCAAACTTGTCGCACCATTTCGCCAGCAGCCCGGAGTATTCTATCAGCCGCGCAACACCTGGGGTTACAGGAAAAGAAAATTCATTTGTGCCGCCGCTCTTGACCATGATGTTATACCTGCTGGCCAGGTAGTCGACCTGATTTCTGAGATAGACGATGACCTTCGTCTCCCGGGCGACGCTGCCGCAGAGGCGTTTGATACGCTGAAATTCCGCAGGCGTATTCAATCTGGAACTCAGATGTTCATTCGAGAAGATGATGGTCGAAGCACTGGACCCGGAGATTTCCTGTTTGAGGTTGGCTCGGAGTTCCGCTCGAAGCGCCAGCACTGCTTCGGGCCGATCGATGCCGCGCAGAATTCTGATGTCGTTGGTCTTTGCGTTGTCCAGGCAAAAGGATGCGAGGTCTGTATGATTGGTTTCTCCCGGAGATTTCGGATAGAAGTACCCTTGCGCTAGCAAATTGGCTCTATTCTTGGCCAGAAAGCTCTGAATGGATGTTGTTCCCGTGTGTTCCAGGCCAATGTGAAGCCAGCATTGCTCTATCAAATTTCCGAACTCCACGAGACGGATGACCGGAAATTTCCACGATCGCCGAAAGTGGGCCGATAGTTCGCAGGCTCACTGGCGAAATTTCGCGTGACACAATACTTATCTGCCCGCCATATGCAGGCGGAGGTTGGCGCAAGCCAGATTTTCGAAGACCCGGGCCGGTTCATTTGACCTGTTTTTCCAGACGTCGAATTCGAGCCTGCTGCGCGCACCAAAGCAATGTCGAAATACGGACCGCCTCTGCAACATCGATCTTGTCATTCAGCTCCGAATTTTTCCGAGTCGTATAGTGTGAGGGGGAAAAAAGCGGGTTGAAGCGCGATGAAAAATATTCCGACGAGACAGACTCGTTGGAAGCGCGAAACTTTTCCTCGATCTCCTCCGCGATTTTGTGCGGAATTGCGAGTCTCTCGCCTTGCTTGTTTTTTTGGAGAATCCCTGTAACGCGGCCACGTAACGGATTGAGACCGTTGTCCTGAAATCGGGGCACGTACCTGTTGAATTCACGCAGAAAAGCTATGCTTGTCGCATCCAACGACTCATTCAACTGTTCCACGCGCTGAAAATCAGCAATGTCCGCTCCAATTTGGGTCGCGAAATCTTCCAGAACATCTCCGCCCGGAAAATCTTCCCGTTCATAGCGCCGAACTATCATGTTTTGCAGTCCGAAAACGTCTCGCCATGAGGCAAGCAATGCGGCATAGTCGAGTTGTCGTGTCATGTGCTTGCCGAGAGGATAGGGAAACTCTCGCGTAGTGCCGCTCTCAACGAAAGTCCCGTACCAGCTGGCGAGGAAATCGACCTGGTTTCGAAGATATACCACCACCTTTGTCAGCGGAGCTACCTGGTCGCAAATTTCCTTGATGCGAAGCAGCTCGAGTCTGCCGACCAGTCTTGAACTCAGGTGTTCGTTTGAAAAAACGATTTTCGTCGCAGTAGACGCCCGAATCTCTTCGTCAAGCGCGGCCCGCAATTTCTGACGATATGGCTGAACCTGTTCCGTGTTCGTTATTCCGCAAGCGATCCGGACGTTGTCGATTTTCCTGTCGTCCAGACCGAAAGCTGTTAAGCCCCGGTGGTTGTCTGTGCCTGGCGCCACGGGATACAGATAACCCTGAGAGAGCAGCGCATTGCGGTTCCTCGCCATAAAATTCTGGATCGTCGTGGTTCCGGTTTTTTCGGTGCCGATATGAAGCCAGCATTGCGCTATCAAATTTCCATACTCCGCGAATCGGATGACCGAGAGCTTCTACCGCTATGGAGAGCGCGTCGATATATTGCCGATAGCTTAGTGATTTTTCGAGCTGCGCAAAACCACATGATCCGCTATTGACGAGGGAGACCCGGCGCAGTTCTTAATTTCACGGATCCGGCCAGCGTCTCACGGGAAAACTTTATGAAAAGCCCATGGCCAAAGTAAGTGGAATTTCACGGAGATTTTTGAGTGGCAGTCAAGGTCTCCGCGAGTGCGGCGAGCGCAAATTTGGAACCGCATGTTTCATGACCCGCCTCCCGAATATAGGGTTTTCCCAGTTATTTCAATTGTGTATAGAGATGTTATCGAAAGCAAAGCGAGCATACCCACTCAATAACGCTATTTGGGGCGAGCAGGAGCTAACTTCTTAATCTCCGACAGTACGGAATTTTTTTCTTCTTGAACGGCTTTCAGTTCTTCTTTCAACTTTTCCACATGATACTTTATATAGCTTACGCGTTCGAATCTGACTTTGTGAGCCTTGGGGTCTTTGGGACGGTTGCCAGCTTTGGCCTCTGCCCCCAGTTTCTTCTTCTCGTCCGTCAAGCTCTTGATCTCCGCCCGGAGCAGCGGCGCGCGCTGTAAAATATAAGCCCTCTTCCCCCTGAGTTCTTTCAGAACCGGGTCCTGTTTTTTCTTCTGCTTATCTTTTGGATCTTGTTGCTCCGGCGCCATAGTCGTCCCTCCACCAAACCACGTCTCGCGATACGATTACATCGCGAAGGAGTGCCCTTCAAGGCAGCTTTTTGAGAATTCAGCTCTGTCGCGTCCGCCGTTGCCGATCGCGACGTCGCGCTGCCGTGACGAACTCCGCCGCGGAGCATTTTCGATTCTCTGCGCTTTGTACCTCGATGCGGTGGGGCGCTATGCACTCGAATATATACAAAAAAGCGAAACGGCACTTCTGTCAGTGCGCGCACCATGCCAATGTGACCGCCAGTTGTACTGCCCTTGTTCGCGGACGTCTGGATATACCCATACTGCGTGCGTGACAGAACAATGACTGGCCGCAAGAAATGATGTTTCTGAATCAAACTGTAGCGTTGTCGCGGCGATCTAATCACTTGCGAAAGCTCGCCATATCATCCGACTATGCGGACTTCGGAGCGGGGGCAATCGATGGCCTGCAATATCGACGAAAGAGATTGCTATTTACTATATAGTGTTAATAGTATTTTTGGCTGCGGAATAGTCGCCATAGAGATCAGTGACAGCGAACGTGTCCTCGGTCGCCCGAAGAATTGCTATGCAAGGCGTGGCTGAGAATGGTGGCGGAGGATCTTGCCGGTTTTGTCGAGTGTGCGGCTTCCATCATCGCGCGCAACGATAAAGACGCAGCGGACGCCCTTCTGATTTCTCGGCCAGTGCCTTCCGATCCGACACAAGCCGATTTGGATGAGCTTCAGGCCTGGGCCGGACTTGCGTACACGTCGGGTCAAGACAGCATTGCCCTGGGAATCTATCGCGTTTTGTCCGAAAGGGATCCGCCGTCCTGGTGGTCGTTTTTTCAGATCGGCCGCATAAATCTCGATGCGGGAGAATTTCTCGACGCCGTAGCTCCGCTTCAGACGGTGGTTGGGCTTGCGCCTCAATTCGCGTGGGGGTGGTACGAGCTTTGCCGCGTATGGCTCGAGCTCGACGATGTCCACAAGCTCGCAACCGCTGCCGTCGGTTTCGCCCGGGCCGAACGTCAATTGCTGAACGATCATCATAAGCGGATGCTTGCCGCCGTCGCGCACCATCTTTTCGAGAGCAAGTTTCGCGAAGAACCTTTTGGCATCTATTCAATTCTGCTGGCGCAGGGCTGCGACGATGACATGGTTCGCACCCGCCACGCCGAATATTACATATGGAAGCAAGATTTTGAGACTGCAGCTCGATTGCTGGAACCGCTGGAACGGACGAAGACGCTGGGTGATTGGGGGCGGCGCACGCTCGCGCAAGCCTATAGCGAAATGGGGGTACATGAGCCTGCGCGGGAAATTCTGGAAGACGTCACGCGCCGAAACCCTCGAAATGTGAATTTCTTTCGCGATTATATAAAGCTCTTGTGCGAGATGGGTCTGGGCGCGCAGGCCGAGGAAGCGTTTCAAAATGCTCAACCGCAGTTTTCTCCGAAAAGATATGAATATCTTCACGTCGTTCTTTTGGGCGAGTTGAGCCAGCACGTCAAACTATTGGAGATGCTGGCGGGCGACCAGGATTACGGAGGCCCGGCAATTCAAAACGCGTTGGACAGGGCGATAATCGATTGCGCCTATAAGGCGAAGGACTTCAGTACTGCGATCGGACTGATCGAGCGCCGTATCGGGCGCTTCGGATTGGCCGACAATATTGCACTATGCAGGCTCAACGTGGCGTTCGCGTTGCGCGATTGGCCATTGGCGGAGAAATGGCTGGCGGAAGTAGATGACGAGTGTTTTGCCAAAAGTGTAGAATTCCGCGTCAGACGCTTTGAGTTTTATTGCTTTTCGGGCGCTTCCGAAAAGGCGAAGGCGGCTTTGGCGGAAATCGGCTCGCCGTCAGAACTGCCGAACAAGTTTCTGCCATCCGTGCTGAAGTTCCATGCGGAGAATGGCGACTGGTCCGACGTATATCGCATTACGATCGATAGTTTGGATCATACTTTCAAATTCTCCGACACGGGATATCTGCTTGTCCGGGCCATTCGCAAAATGAACGCGCATGAAGAGGCGCTCCGGCAGATCGACGACATCGTTGCCATACGGAGCACACCATCACTGCAAAAACTGCGCACGATCCTGCTGGAAGATCTGGCGAACCATGATCCATCATTGCTGCAGTCCGGGACTTTCGCGGATTTCGGCCCTGTCCGGCAAAGGCTGCGGTTCAAAAGGCTCGTTTTCGGAATGCACGATGAGCCGTCTGCCGCGGAAAAAAAGAACGCAATATACTACTGCGCGAACCCCGCCTATCTGGGACCTGCGTTCGTATCGATTTCGTCGCTTATTGATTCAAATTGGGACCTCGTCGAGGAGAGCGACCTGTTCGTCGTGATCGACGAGCCCGAGGCATATCGGCTGGCGTGCCGGATCGCGGCGAAGCTCACGCAAAGGCTGGGGATATCCGATATTCGGGTCGTGTCGCGCGCCGAGATTGTCGATTCGAGCATAAGCCTGAGAACGGCATACGGAATGTTTACGGGCGGGCAGTCCCTGGCCGAAGCCGCCTATTACAGAATCTATTTCGCCGACTATCTGCACAAGCAGAATCGCTACGACCGGGCTCTTTACATCGATTCCGACACTGTCGTGCAGGGGGATCTGCACGCCCTGTTCGAACGTCCGGAACCGGCGGCCCTCCAGGCGCGCCTTGAAGTGCCACGCCCGGAGGTGGAAGCCGCGATCAAGCGCCACGGCTTCGAACCCGGTCAATATTTCAACTCCGGTGTGCTGGCGTTTAACCTGCGTCACCCGGATCTGGCAGCGGCAATTGAACGATCGTTGCACGTTGTGCAGAACGAACGCGACCGCTTGATTTTTCAAGATCAATGCGCGCTCAATATCGGCTTTCAGAGTCTGTTTCAGCCTCTTGATGAACGCTATAATTTCTTCATCGATCCTCACGATCCCGCGCCGCTTTCGGATGGTGCAATCGTGCATTTTCTCGATCGCCCCAAGCCCTGGGACCCGGTTTACGAGGGCAAGCTGTGCCGCTTGTGGTTTATGAACTGGCACAGGCTTGCAAGGCGCATAGGCAGCGAGGATGCGATAGCACTCTACAAGTTGTCGAATCAAGGTTAGCTGTATGAGCCCGATGTTGAAGATCCGTTATCGCGACGTGGCGGAATTCGATGTTGCAGACAATCCCGCAAGGGAGATTTATTTCGTGTTCGGCGTTCGCAAATCGGGAAGCTCGATTCTAAACAATATGGTGCACGCCGTAGCGACCATGAACAATGTGCACTATGTCGATGTCGCCGGCACTCTCTTCCAGAAAGGGCTTCGTGCGCCCGACTGGCAGCGCGACGCGGGATTGTGCGAGCTGCTGCGGCCGGGAAATCTCTATGGCGGGTTTCGCAATTTTCCGTTCGGTCTTGCCGGTCACGAGGATTTCGCGACCTCCAGGAAAGTTCTGATGGTGCGCGATCCGCGCGACGCGCTGGTGAGCGAATATTTTTCAAACGCGTATTCCCATTCCCTCCCGGAAAGCGGGCAGGCGCGCAGAGACATGCTGGCGCACCGGGAAGCCGCACTGAACAGCGATTTACAGGCCTATGTCCTGAAAATGGCGCCTGCGCTTCGGCGAACGCTGAGAGACTACAAATCGCTCAAGCTGGACGGTTCGACAAAATTGATACGCTACGAAAACGGCATCATGCAGAAGCGGGCGATGCTCTCCGATATTTGCTCATTCTTTTCCTGGTCGGTCACGGAACAGCAGGTGGACCAGATCATGGGCTGGGCCGATATTGTGCCGGATGTGGAGCGGCCAACGGAATTCGTGCGGAAGGTTGTTCCTCACGACCATGTCGAGAAACTTTTGCACGAAACGATCGACAAACTGAACGATTTTTTTGTCGAGGAACTGGCTTATTTCGGTTACAGCTGAATCGTCCGGTGAAAACGGCCGTCCGCGACGCGCCGTTCGCCTGCGCCACATCCGCGGTCATCGCGATATTCGACTATCTCGCAGCCCCTACCTGAAGATCGTTCGGAACCTCCGATTCGAGTTCGTTCGCGGGTTCTGCTGTGACTTCGCCTGAAGTCTGCATTTCGGGTTCAATCGATGTTTCCGCTTCAAGCTCGCTTGAAGCCTCGGCGTCGACCTGAGATCCGACCACATCCTCGAACTTCTTGTACTTTCCGGGCCGCAGATATTGGATCAGGCGCTGGCGATCGACTTCCACATGCTCACCAAGGAACTGTGATAATTCATCGAGGAATTTTCCCGGACGCTGGCTGGCCTTCTCGTAACTCACCAGCAACGTCGGCATGCGCCAGCGAAGTGCAAGAAACATATTCCTTTGAGTTTGCAGCAGAATATCCGAAATTGCGAAACTCGTTTCGCGCCGGTGCCAGCGAACATGTCCGCAGGACGTCGCCACGATGTCCCGGCTGACCACAATCAGGTATGGATTCCGGACGGAAGGCAGCAGATCGTCGAGGTAGTTCGCCGCCGCCGGAAATTTCCAGCCCCATTTGCTACGATGCTGATTGCGAGTACTGATCGTCTTCTTCATGTGCTCCAATGATTTGTAGCTGAAATCGAGATCTTCGTTGTTGTTCTCGAGCGCATGTCCCAGAAAGAAGCCATGCCCGCGGACGGCGCCCGCAACCATGCTCGTGCCGCCGCGTGCGACCCCAAAGATAATGGCTGTCTTAGCGCCTTGCGTTTCTCCGCCGGGAAAGAGGCCGATGGAAGTCGCGTCACGATCGATTTTCATTTCTATCCTTCATTCGCTGCCATTAACCTTCGCAAGCCGGGCACGCGATCCTTCCGAATGCCGCTGGCAAGAGAACGCTCCGAACCCCGATCCGCAACGCTCTTCGCCGAAGATTCTGCTGCGGGAGACATGCCTTTTACTTGGCCATTCTGCCAGTGGCGGAGCCGCTTGCCGCAACGTTACGTCAGATATGGCGAGGACCGTGGAAATCTTTCCAAGATGGGGACACTGTCCAAATCGGTTGTGCCTAAGACCAACTCGATCAAATCCACTGATTCATAGCGCAGGCAATGCCTTCATTCAATTGCGCCTAAATTGTAGTATAACAGGCGCCGAACATCCCGGTAAACGGACCCACAGCTGGTCCGGCCGGGAGATTGTGTAGCCGATTGCCAAAAAAATAGGCGAAATTCCGGTTCCGCGAGCTTGTTTGGGTCTCCGGTGGAGTTGCGCCTCAAAGCGGCGCCGGCTTCCTGTGGACGGCCGATGGGGGCGCTATCACGTCAGTGCGCATTTGGCGGCTGGCATGAGGATAGGAAAGCATGGAAGAAGCCCAGGCGGATGATAAAAAGCCTTCCGGTGGTTCCCATTCCGTTCGCAGGATTCGGCGCATCGCCGAACATGTCGACGCTCGAACCTATCTGGAAGTCGGTGTTGCCAAGGGCAGGACGTTCAACGCCCTGACCTTCGACAGGAAAGTGGCCGTTGATCCGCGATTTCGGTTTGACATTGCAGATCATCGAAAGGCCGGTGTGGATTTCCACGAATTAACTTCGGACAGATATTTCAGCGAATACGGCGCTTTGCAAAAATTCGACATCGTCTTCCTTGACGGCTTGCATACCTTCCAGCAGACCCTGCGCGACTTCTGCAACTCGCTCGCCTGCGCCCACGCCCGGACTGTCTGGCTGATTGACGATGTGCTTCCAATTGACGTGTTCAGTGCCTGGCCGGTTCAGAAAGAGGCTTACCAATTCCGGAAAAGAGCGGGTGGAGATAGCGCAGCGTGGCACGGAGACGTCTTCAAAGTTGTGTTCTTCATTCACGATTTTTTCCCGATGTTTCGCTATGTGACTTTCAAGGACCAAGGCAATCCACAAACACTCGTCTGGAAAGCGCCACAGGCGAACTTCGCGCCCATTTTTGATAGCCTGGAAGCCATTGAGCGACTGAGCTATTTCGATCTGCTCAAGCGCGAGACTGTTCTCAATCTGCAGTCCGAGGAGGATGGCTTCGGACTATTTCTTGCGTCCTTGCGGGGGTCGCACGAAGGGGGCGCCGGAAGCGGCGTCAGCGAAAAATGAATCTGGGGGCCGATTTTCAGACAAACGAAAAGCGGGTGATTCACAAATGGCTGCATTATTTCCTGACGCATGAACAATACTCCGGATGCGTTGTATATCGTCCGGCCGTGCTCTGGGAGATTGGCACCGACGCAGCTGAGGGTAGGCGGGGTGCGAACCTAGCTATTAAAGGACGCAACAATCTCGTCGATCGCGCGCAGCAGATTTTGCTCACTTCCTCCTTTTCTTTTCAACTGTGATCGAGCCGCCTCAAGCCATTTTTGTTTGTAGGCAATGATATCCAACGGCGGCTGGTCGAATGTGGCACTTGCCCGAACAAGCCCAAATTCTTTCAGGGTTGTGACAAGGCGATCACTCTCCAACACCACGGGCTCGACGAAGCCAGGGAGTCGTACGCCTGCGCCGATATCCGGTCTCGCGAAGACGTTGACGTAATGCGAGGCCCCCTCGCACAAAAGGTCGCACAATGCATAGTTAGGATTAAAGTAGCTTGATGTGAGCATAATCAAATTCGTGGGTCGACAGGAAAAAAGTCTTGTATGACACGCAGAGCCCATCGGCGAAACGATCCACCGGTGCCTGTTGAAAAGTATAATTTGTTCTTCAATTGGCAACCTTTCGGGGCGAACAACTAAGAACCCCTCGGATTCCAGAAATCCTTCAAGGGAGTGTTCGCCCTCCAGCGTTCGACGGTCAACTGAGCCGAGCCCGGCACGGGAAATATAGAGGGGCTGCTCGGTCATTGCTTCCCGTGACGCCGCTGTCTGACCAGCCATGCGATCGCACAATTTTTTGAATGTGACATGGGCTTTGTGCGCGATAATAAAAGCTGCACCTGGTACCAGTATCTGATGAAAGCGTGTCGGCCTTTTTACCAATTCAATCTGCTCAGATAGATTTGGAATTAATGCATATAGCGCTCGGGCAAACCGAGGCATGGGAGCCTGGATGATCGGTACCAGACCCTTCCCATGCTCTTGCCATGCCCAAGCGCGAGACAGTGTCTCAAGGACGAAATGTCCATAGTGATTTACTCCCCGTCCGAGAAAATACGTGTCTCTACCGTCTTCGTACGGATTCAGTAATGCGGTGCGATCAATTTCTCTGTCTACAAATTCATTTGTCCCACGAATTCGAGTGGAGGAGGCAACAAGGTTGCACTCGCTATCGTAAACCCCCGATTTTGTCGCTCCATTGAAAATTCCCTGCGTTGTAACTCCTTTGTGTATCTCCACCAAGCTAGGGCTCTCATCATGAACTATGAGATCCGCCCGCATGGTGCGAAAAAGACGCATGTTTTTTTCCGGAAAAAAATGGAAATGAAGGTGGTCCCATCCTTCGATTGTTGCAGCGTCAGAGGTCAAGGAGCCGCCTGTTTTTGACTGCCAAAGACATAAGATATTGGAGCGAAACTCGACTCGCAAACCCAAAATGAGCGATGAATATAATTGACCCGATCTAGGCTCCAGGCGGCATCTTCCTGATGTTTGGGGGAAAGGCGGCTGCCAAGCGGTACGATCTTCATCTGTCGCGTGCCAAAAATTTGCGATAGATCAGCCATTTTCGTCCTCAATGCGAGACGGAAATTGGATTATAGTGCCGCCGGAAGCCTTCTATAATTTTGGTCGCCGACGAGATTTGAGTGTAACCACAGTTTGACCTCAACCTTCATCGCGTATTGTCTTCTGTGAGACATTGGCAAAAAAATGCGAAACTACGAGCAAGGTTCATCTGCACCTCGGTATCCTGACTTTATCTGCATTGGTGCACAGAAGGCCGGAACCACTTGGTTGCATCGGGCTCTGGGACAGCACTCGGATATCTGGCTTCCTCCGTTCAAAGAGATCCAATACTTCAGTCGCATTCATATAGGGAGGAAAGTCGATAGAAAATCGGGACAAACGCAACATGACCAACGACGTTCGCAGACATTGCTCAATATGATAGAATCGACCGCGGATAGCGCCCTATCGCTCGAACGTAAGCTTGCGCAAATCTACTGTCTCAGCTTGATCGGCAAAGCAGAACTTACCGACGAATGGTACAGTCGCATATTTAAGAATTCTCCCGAAACGAGACTTTGCGGAGAAATTTCTCCGGACTACGCATTGTTGCCGGATTTGGGCGTCAAGCACATATTGCGGCTTCAGCCGAATGTAAAATTGCTGTTTATTTTGAGAGACCCGATCGAGCGCGGTTGGTCGCATCTTCGAATGGGTGAAGCGAACGGAGTTGTGGCTAACATACCGCATTTGCAACGCATTTCACAGCCAGGTTTTCTCACTTATTCGGACTACATGACTACGATCGAGCGCTTTAGGCATCACGTACCGCCTGAGAATTTTCTTACGCTATTCTTCGACGATATTACGATACGCCCGCGGGAGCTTCTTGTAGAGATATACGAATTCCTCGGGCTTGATCGTGCACGGGCTACCTTTAACAACATCGACGAACCAGTCTATGCAGGGCGACGGAAAGCCATGGGTGGTGAGATATATGCAAAATTTCGTGAGACCTTTGCTCCAATCTACAAAAGGCTCTTGGAACTGGATCATCCGACGGTGCACCGGTGGTACCGGAAGCACTATGAGCTGCCTCGGTTATGATATGTGCAATCGGCGATCTGAATATTGCTGCGGCAATGACATCGAGATGAGTAGTTACAAAAAAAGATTCTGGACAAACAGTTGCGGGAGCAGGTTCCAATTCTTACACTTCCTTCTGCCAATCGAGCGTCGTTGCGTAGCCCAGCTTTAGCAGCCACTCGCCGGCAATCTCATTGAACAGCGCCGCCGATTGAGGATCGAAATAGTTTCGCCAATCGCCTGGCCGCCCCGTCCTATAAAAGCTTTTCGGATCTTGCACTCCGGGAGTTCGCCCCTTTGCAACCGCTGCGAAGGATTTTGACCGCACGATCTCTTCGATGAGTTCCTTGTCCACAGTGACACCCAGACCCGTAAATGCACTCGTCAAGAAAGGTACAGGGTTTTCCCAAAGGTCCTCATAGCTAACCATCAGAAAGCGTTCTCCGAATTCGTCTCGTGCGGCCTTCGCATAAACGTTGCTGTTCACCCAATTTCTGCCAACCTCTTCGAGCGTCGCGCGATGGAGAAGCGGCATCTCGCCCGATGCGCCCTCTATATGACGACGGTACGCAGCTTCGCCCTCTGCACTGTCGGCGTAATTGCGAAAATCCTTCAATCGTAGATTGTGAAAATGATGGGAGACAGCGACATCCCGGCCGTCACGGTAAATCACGAATAGATAAGCATTGGGAAAGTATTTTCTTATGTCCTTTGCCGCCCGAAGTGTGAGCAACGGCGTCTTGTCGCCCAAAGCTCTGGTCTTCGGCGTCTTGTACATTCTGAGTACGGCAGCCACGAGTTCGGTCTTGAGCTTGATGGAAATTTGCGTCGCAGCGGGTTTTGGAAATTCCTTAGCTACCGTTGGCAGCGTGAACCATTTGTCTATGGCAGTCTGCAGATTGTTTCCCGCCAGGGATTTCGGATGTCCGAAGAACCACATCTCTTCGGCAGGCATACCAATTTCAGGATGTGCCCGCATCATGTTCGCGAGCCATGAGGTGCCGGATTTGTGCGCACCGCTTATAAAGAAAAATCTCATTTGAGCATTGCCTCTGTTGCTCGAGAGAATTGAACACACACCTGAGATTCGGCCACAGGAACGCTGGGTCTCGTTTCGCCTGTTGCCGCGTCATAACCGAGAAGCCAAGGCGGAATGTATTTCTCGCATCCTGATATACTATCTTTTGAGACGTTGAGAAGAATCGTCAATGCTGGCGTCATGGCTACGGATTATGACCGCGACGACCGCCTACCATCCTCGCGAATAGCCCGTCGACGGATCGCTTGGCGAAGCGACGAAGACGAAGCAGTCGATTGCGGGGATTCTCCGATGCGGGTGCCTGATCTTCGCTTCCTGCATTTCCGGTTCTGTCATTTTCGGAGCCGGCGGCCTTGTTCCCGTCGAGCTGGAATTGATACCTCGACAGCAGCGTGTGCGCTGCTTCGTTCCATCTCACTTTTTCTTTCGGCGTCAATGGCAGAAGCTCGACTATGGCTTGCAAACCCTTCAGCAACAGCTCGAGTTTTCGCGCGTCTTGCCCCGTTGCCTGTTCGAAGAATAGGCCGTGGGCGTGAGGCATGGGGCCAGCGGCCCAAACCGCGACCGGGCCCCAGGGATCGGAGGTCGGTGGGGGCCAACTCTTGAACAATTGCTGGGCATTCAGACTATCCCGGAATTCGAGTTGGGGTTGACCTTTGTATTGGCTGAGTTTGAAACCGAGCCAACTGATCGAAACGCCGCCTATATCAAGGCCGTGAAGAATGATCTCAAGCTCGGCGTAGTCGACGTTGTCCTCCGCAGAAGAACTCTTGAGGACGACCTCATCGAAGCGCATGTCTCCGGGGGCCAAGCTAGCGGAGCCGGCGAGTGCGGCTCTTGCTTGCTCCTGTTGCGCAATCCAGGCGCTGTGGGTGATACCGACCACCGAATCTATGGGGCGACCTAAGCTGCCCAGTCTGAAGGGTGTGCCCAAATGTCGACCCGCTTCATCCCGATGGGAAGAGAAAAACCGCGCCGTGTCTAAGCGGGAACGCCTGGACGCGCTGGTCTGGGCGGCGAGGGCCAGGGGCGCGACCAGGACCCTGCACCCCGCAATCACCAGACGAATGCAGAGATCTTCGTACCAGCGCCCGTCTGCCTGGTCGCGCAGCCCCAACTCCAAGAGCTTGTCTCGTCGGAAAACGCTCGCCCTATGGGCCACACGATCGCTCAGCAGCGCGACGGTTGGCGCGTCACCATAGGTCAATCCGAATGGACGAGCAGCGCTTTCGTGTTCCACGACCGCATGACTTGTGAACACTGCAGCGTCAGGCCGTTCAGCGAGCCGTTTTGCGGCGAGCGACCACAGCGCACGCTCCACTCGCATGTCGGTTGGAAGAAATGCGACGGCATCAGCCGTCAGCTGCGATATGACGGCCTGAATTTCTCCTGCGGTAGGCTCGATCCAACTTGTCTGATGAACGGTAATGCCCTGCTCCGTCCAGGCATCCGCAGAAACCGACGAGGCATCGAATGCCTCGCGTGGAGCGATGACATGCACGTCGCTCAGGCGGTAACCGAACAGCAATTCCTGCAAGTGTACTCCCGATTCGCGTAGAGTCGCGGCACCGTAAACGATGTAGGCAACGCTCAGGGGAGCCGCACATTCCGGGTCCGGCGAAAACACCTTGTGGATGGGAGATTCCCAATAGGGCGCTTCGCTTACAAAAGGCTGCGCTGGTTGAGGCGTCCAGTTCAGTGCTTCGCGCATGACGCGCGCCAAGTCGATGAAGTTACCATCGAAGAAAAGACAATCTTCTCCCGCCCGCCATCGTTGGGGCTCCATGCCGAAGGCCGCACACCGCTGGTTGAGTATCAATTTCAACCCAAGTTGGCGGCCTTCATAGGCGAGCAGGCAAAGACTCTCGAAATCGGAGGGGATGACGAGAATACTTTGTAGCATGAGTTCGGTGCGTTCTTGCTGGCTCGACTTGTCCAGAAAAACCACGTTCTCGCGCCATCGCTCCGGAACGAGGCGCTTTAGCCAATCGACATATTGCTCATCCCAGCCGTAGGATGAAATAAGGAACAGGTTATCGGCTTCGGGGTCTTCGTCAAGAAATCGCACCGCCGCGCGAATGAAGATGTCGGGTCGTTTGAACGGTTGCAGCCGGGAGGAAAAGAGAAAGTTCCTCGCCGGAGAAGCGCTTTCTTCGCGCGCGCGAAAGGCTGTCAGCGCGGCCAACTCCGGCTTTGAAAGTAGAATTGGAGGCATTTCCACGCGCACTCTATTTTTCCATTCCGCCGGAAGGGCGAAACCGTCCGCGTTCGCTCCGGCGGTGGAATGCAGGTGCGAGACGATCAGGTCGGCATCCCGAAGGCACTGAAATTCGAGGTCGTGCAATCCCGCCATCCATTCCGACGGTTCGTGCATGAAAGGCTCGTGACGAGCGATCAAGTCGAACGTAGAGTGGAGTCTGATCACGAACCGTGTGACGCCGAAGGCAAGTCCGGCATGTTTCGCTGCTATCGATGCCGCTCCCCAGCCACCAAAATCGGGAAATTCCACGATATCGAAATCGGTTCCGCAGGACCGCTGGGCATCCGTCAGCCCGACATAGTACCGAAGGGAAGTGATCATAAGCTCGTCGAGGGAGTCTTTGACGCCAGATCCCTCGATCAACTTTCCAAGGATACCGATCGCTTCCAGCGAGTCCGGACAGTAGTGAATTGTCGCCAGATCGGCGAATTCCGCCTCAACCAGCGCGGCATGCATTCTGAATTTGGCGCTGAGCAGGAAATGCAGGTCCGCGGGACTGCCGCTTTCGGCATTGCTGACGGCGAAATTATACAACAGCCGTCCGATACCGCCTTTGTCGATGGGATAGATCTCGTCGCTGACGATGCAGACGGAAGCCACCGCCTTACAGCTCCAGAAACTCTTTATAGCTCGCCAGCCCCGCGGCGACGCGTTGGCCGACGAAATCGGAGATCATTTCGACGAGGCCGCGAGAATCCGTTCGCCATGCATCGAGAACGGTTTCCATTCTCCTGCTCAGAAGCCCGGGGTCATCCAGTTCGGTCACTTCGCACAATTTGCTTAGAGGGTGGTCGGAAAAGCCGGGCAAACGGAGCGGGCCGACCAGCGCCGGCGTCCCAACCGCCAGGGCCTCGAGTTGCGTCATGGGTTGGCATTCGGCAAAGGAGACGTTCGTCACGAGTTGCGCCAAAGCCATGTAGGCCAGAAGCCCCTCTCGCGGCTGAAATCCTACCACCTGAATTTTGTTCAACGTCACGAGTTGATCGAGATGGGCAGGCCAGTTCACTAGCACGACGCGCCCGACCTTAGGCGATCTCTGGGCTGCGGCGACCTGAGTGTAGAGATTCTTCCGCCACGTGTTTTCCACCGGGATGAAGACCGTGCCAGACTCGCGTTTCGGCAGCGCGACAACCATTCTGGAGAGAGCCGGCGGGATATTTATAACGCACCCGGGCCAGGTCTTTTCGTGAAAGAGATGAAAATTGGGCTTCACACTTCCAGCACGGGCAATAATGCCTCGGCCGACCTTGTCGTACACGCGTTTCAGCATGGCCATTTCGAACGCGTGCTCGAATTGGGACGTCGTAACGTGGGTCACAACGTATAGGCGGAGATCCGATCCAAAATCTCTGTGGAGAAATTCCGCAAGATAGTCGGCCGCTTCCGAGTATCCCTGAAAGCACACGGTCTTGAAACCGTGCTTGAAGATCAGGCCTTCGATATGGCGTATCTCGTCCGGGGTTGGAGCATTTTTGTGCGAAATGCCGAGCTTGCCACCCGGCAGACATGCCGTAGCGCTGCGTATCCCGTGCCAATGCCGATCGAAGATGTGAAGCACGCTGCTCATGGTCGCATCTTCATGAGCTGTGATGAGGTCGCGATCCTCGTTGAACACAATTTCGGCGTGGGGCTCGGCGTCGAGATCCTGTGGCACCGGTACCGCAAGATGGTTCCGACCAATATCTGTGGCGCTTGCGGTCTGGTTGTCCGCCGATCTGCTTGCGGTGGGTGGCAGTGGTGGCAATTTGGCGAACACTATTGAGCCGCGCTTCGGAACATGCCGGTCTGCCCAAGTTCGCGCTCCGTAGTACGATTGGTGCCCGAAATGTCGACATATTCGAGCAGCAGATCGCGCGGCACAGGCACGCACGCGTCGTGAAGCTTCATTTGTCTTGCAGCGAACGGATTTGGCAGATGACCTTCCTTGAGCCCAAATCTGGCAAAGCGTATCAGAGGATCCGCAGGTTGGCCCGGTCGAGCTGGATATCGAAGATCGTACCATTCATTGTGCAGCATGGGATTGGGATCGCGACGTCGCTCTTTCTCGGTCGTCAAATAGTGCATCAGCGGATTCACGTTTTCAGATAGAACGACAGGCTCGAATTTACTGTAGAAGCCAATGCTGAACAGTCTCGAAAACGGCGCGTGCGCTCCCCTCCAACAGCCAATGAACACTTCGAACAGTCGCGCACACGGGAGGCGGTCCGTATCTATATGCCTTGCATAAACACCCAGATCAAAGAGCGGGTGTGGCGAAACCTCTTCGTTATGCTCGAAATATGCAAGCAGCGGCGGCTCGGTCCATGCCCTTATTCCGAGGGCTGCGCCAAGATAAGCCGTATCGAATGCGAGATGGGGGGACAGGCCCAACGCCCAGCCGGTGCGCAGATAGTGATCAAGCGGATCAGCACAATCGCGCACAAACCAAGGCAATTGACGTAAATAATGGGCTGCGTCAAACAACACTGTGGGCGACTGTTCGCATCCGCGCGCTGTCAGATATTTCTGTCCGGCTTCAGCGGTTGACCGCCTCTGGGAATCGCTTCGGGGCGAGGCAGCCCGCCAAAGTCGTAAATGCAGATCCTGGGTGTTGATTTCCCCGTCGAAAGGCACAAAGGATGCACCTTGTGCAGGCGTCGAAGGCCCAGGGCGTTTTTCGATTGCTGTTGGTTGGCCGTTCATCGTTTGTTGTGATGCGCCCTTGAATAGTTCGGCAGCATAACCGTCCCGCGGTTAGATTCAATGCCGCGCAGGGCGGCATTTGTCATACTCGGCTGTTCTGCTACGACTCCCTTTCCAGCTGTCTTGTGTTCTACCGGTAGGACCGGTCTTACACAAACTCATGACGTTCTGCCACTTCTTAGCTGCGCGATGTGGTGACGTAGCCAACCCCAGCCGGCATCGCCGTTTAACTCTTCGGCCGTTCTTTGTACGGAATTGCTTGATCTGTCCGGTGGGCGCGCCATCGCAGAACGTATCTCTTGAAACAGATCCAGTGTAGTCGACGCGCGCCCCGCCGGTGGCAGTCCGGTTATACTTGGCTGATCGCCACGGTGTTCCACCGTGATGACCGGGACATGAAGACGCTGCAACAATTCACGCGCCAACTGCAGACCCAGCGCGCCGAACGACATATCGATGACGAAATGGGGTAATGGTCGCGTGGATTGAAACAGATCGTCCGTGAATTGGGAAACGGAAAGGTTTCGAACCGTTTCAACCGATTGTGAAATGGCCGCCTTCAGGCCGACCCAGATCGGTTTGCAACCCATTCCTACCAACAATTCGCACACATGCTCCCGGCCCGCCAGCCTACCGGCATCAAGAACGGCCACCAGATTAAGTTTCCGCTCTCGCGAGTGGCGCAGCAGTTCCAAGCCGGGGGGCGATCGCCACAAGCAAGGTGATAGGAAAACATCCGCATCCAGCGATTGCGCCACTTCTTCGAGATAGCGGGAGCGAGTCAGTCCGGTAACCAAAGAACGCCCCGTTCTGCTCGCGATTCGGGAAGCGTCCGAAAGGATGGGCTGAAAATGAGTCTGCGCAATCATTTCCGCGCGGTAGATCACAGTGCTTGCAGGTGACTTCAGATCGAGCATAACCCGACCCAAGGCATCTGCGACGATGACATCTGGCGTCAATCGCGCGACCAGGTCGCCAAATCGTGAAACTTCGAAGCCACCATTCTGAAGTTCCGCAAATCTTGCCTTGTCGTGAAATAGTTCCTCGGAAATTACGATTTTCGGGCTCTTCTTATGCTCCAGAATTTTCCTGTCGATATGGTCGAGCGGACCACTAACGACTGCCACCACAATTTCGGACAAAGCGCCCAGATATTGGGACGCGGAATCCAGCACGGCGCGCAGCGCGCCCGTTCGCGAAAGACATCTGGCGTCTACGCAATAGAGGATGAACTTTCGCTTGCCTCTTACAAGATCCCAGGTTTTTTTCAAATTTACATCGATGGATTCAACGGCTGCTTCGCGTGTACGGATGGATGCGTTTTGGAGATCTGCAAGGCAACTGCGCTCGAACGATAGTTCAACCAACTTCTCGGCCAATTCCCGAAAATTTCGAAGAGAATGGAACGGGTGGTTCGGAGAAAACCCTTCGAACGCATGCGCCAGAGAAACGATCGGAAAGTCACGCGCAATGGCTTCTCCGACCTTGATTTTCAACCCTGTCGAAAACGCCATTGGAATGCAGGCGACATCAATGGCGCTGTAGAATTCCGAGACATCTTTTAACTCTCCCAGCAGCGTAACGAACCGGCCGTCGACATCGCCGATGGAATTGCAAATTGTCCCGGCAAGTATGAGCTTTATGGGCGCGAAATAGCGCTCGAAAACTGGGAGGGCCTCCGCAAGAAAGCTTTCCAGGTTTGTCAGGTTGACATTGTTTTTGGCGCCGATGATTCCCACTCGCAAATATCCGGCTGGATCCAGCGGCGGAGTCAGGAACGAATTTGGTTCGTCCAGATGCGGCATCGTCACCACTGGAGTCTTCGCAATACGCTCGAACTCGACGCGTTCTTCATCCTTGATGGCCCAAACGATGTCGGCGCGCTCAAGCGCCACGGCCTCTTCGCTTTCCGTGGTATAGAAAAACTCCGGTTCTATTCTGTGCTGCTGAAGAAGTTCCTTCCGGCCAGAAAATCGGTCATTTGTATCGAGGATTTTCACCACTGACGGTGGTGCGAATTCGAAAGCTTTGCTGAGCCAGGTATAGTTGACGATGAAGACGTCGAACGTTTCTAGCGAAAAAAGCCATTTCAGAAACGCACCGATTGATTCATCCCACCATTCATCGATCGTGTGATGGGTGCCAGCGGGAGGTGGATGCATTTCGCGGGTGACCGGCAACAGGTAATAACGATGCCAGGCATGCGCCATCTCCGTTTCGGCGTTAACCGGAATTCGCACCCGCCATTCTGTCTCGGCGGGATAATGCAGAAACACTATTCGCGCGCCGCGCTTTCTGAGGTTGGAGCAGACCGTGTAGATCCGCTTCCGGTTGCCGTAGTCCTGCGGGTGAGTGGGAGTCGGAGACAAAACGAGGATATTGGAGCCATTCCAGCCTGGTTCTGCTATCTCATCAAAACTATTCATCCATCAGGCCTCGATGCCCGTGAAGCCCGTGAGTGAAGCAACCGTGTAGTTGTAAAGGGCCGTCATCTGCATTTTGAACAGTGAGGGGTCCTCCTGTGGGACGTATAGCGCTCGCAGGCTGCGATCGCGCGGAGGCAGCATGTTTACGAACTGAAGAACGTCGCTCCAGTAGGTCGGCGCTTCGGAAAAAAGTCTCTGTCCATCCTGGAGGTACTCGGAAACAGCTTGCCAGACGACGCGTCGGCGGAACCATTCCTGCGTCAGGCGTTGGGGCTCAACGCGATGCGCAACCTTCGCATCGGGCGCATAGATCACGATCTGTCCGCAATTTTTGAGCTTGCGACAGACGTCGTTCTCTTCGTTGCTCAGCAGGGCATGGTCGCCTCCCTTGCGGCCGAGATGCGTGGGGAAACCATCAATTGCCCGTAATGCCTCAACCCGGAATGAAATATTTGTTCCCACCGCCCATTCGCGCGGGCCCGCTATTCTGGGTTCTGCACCCTTCCAGTCGACGAGCGAAAGATGCCCCAAAAAATCGTCATGGAGCCAATTCGGCCGCGGTGCCTCCCAAATTGGGTCCACGCGTCCGCCGACGACACCTGCCCTGTCGCCAAATTGATCGAAGGCGGCTGCGACGCCTTTCAGCCAATTGCGGTCGGCGACTGCGTCGTCGTCCATGAAGCAAATGAATCGTCCTTGCGCCAGCTTCAGACCGACGTTGCGCGCATTCGACAGCCCCGGGGACTTCTCGATGATCCAGGAGAAGTTTTCCCTCTCTGCATATTGCTGGGCGAATTTGGCCGAGAATTCGTGGTCAGGCGAATTGTCAATAACGATGATTTCATATGTCTCGCGTCCAATACTCTGCGCTTCGACGCTCGCGATGGCGTCGCCAATTGTCCGATAGCGATTGTAGGAACAAATGACCGCGGTGATGTCGACGTTTCTCATGATGGAATGTGTACTCGGAGAATTCTTGGTCTATCGCTTGGCGCGCTGCCGCAGAATCGAAACGATCCGTGATATTTTTCGTTTGATCGCCTGCAGACGCATACGCTGGATCAATCGACGCACTATGGTGCGGGACGCAGGTTCCAGCATCAGATAACGGAACGCAACACCGAGATGACGCCGGTCCGCGCTACTGGGCTTCACGATGCTGGGCACGTGAAACGCAAACGTTGTCGGACCGGCGACAGTGCGTGTCGGGATCAATGCGCTGGCGATGAGACCATCAGGGCCGTTGGATAGCTTGAGTTCGTGCGGGGTACCGTCGACTGTCACTGTCAATGGGGTCTGCGTTGCGCGATCGGCGAAACTTACCAGGCAGAGCGTCATGTCCAGCTTGACGGACCGGTCTACGCTAGCGGTCAGCGAAAACCCTTTCCCAGGTCCTGTCCAACGATAGACTCGATTTTCGAAGTCCTTTTCGGCCGGATAGAATCCTTCGCTCCCGTCTTCCACCTCCCTCGCTTCAATACGTGCCACCCGCGGCAGGATGCCGCCATTGCCAGGGCCGGCGAAAGGATCGCCGCCACCTTGGGCCAGCGCGATTTGCTGGGATAGGCTTGCGGTGGCAACATGCTTTTCGCCAGAGTTGTCGAGCGCGGTTGTCTTGCGCTCATCGATGGACGTTTTGTCTGAAAGCCCCGCCAACCATTCGGAAGATGCCATTTGGTCGCGCGGCAATTGCTGATCGCTGCGTGCAGCCTTCTCGTCGTCCATCACGGCGAGACGCAGTTCGCAGAACGCGACCCCGACATATCGCGCGTCCTTTCCCATCGGCTCGGGTAACACGCATGGAACGACAAAGATGAGACTTGTAGCGCGCATTCGCGTTTCTGGTGGCAGAATCGTTTCGCCAATGAAGCCGCTCCCGAGACGGGTGAGTTGAAGCGGAATGGGAGCACCATCGAGAAGCAGAACGACATCCTTCTGCACTCTGGCATCGATCATCCGGCTCACCTCAAGCTGCAGCCGCAAAGGTCTTGCCCGGTTGACATAGAGGCTGAAGGAAAAATCCCGCCTCGGACCGGTCCAGCGATAAGGTTTCCCGCCCGGTTCATATTCCAGGCTGTGGAAGCCATTTTCCGGCGCGAAAAGTTGGGCGGCATCAACCCGCACGCGGTCCGGTAGCCGTCCTTGGCCTACGCCAGATTCTTCGAGAAAACTGATCCGTTCCGAGAAGCTCTGGAACAAAGGTAGGATTCTCAACTGCTCTGCAACGTGTTGCGTCTGGGCGTACAGGTCGCCTATTTCGTCGGATATCGCGTCAATGAGCTCGGGTCCGTGCTTCGCGGCGAGAAGTGCGCGCACGCGATTGCGCGTTTCAGTGTCAGACATCGCGCGGAGCCCCTGAAGCTCCGGCACCGTAGTGGGCTGGCTCTTGTTCAGCAACCCTTATGTGGCGACCAGCGAAGGCGTCACCCGGACCCGCATAATTCGAACATGAAATTGGCCGCACGCGAAATGTTTCGCGCAGGCGCGAGGACATGACCAAGAAGCTTTGTGGCCTCCCGGCAATGCCCTCGCTCTGTTTTGGTTACGTAGAACGGCGAAACCCGCCGCAGGAATTCGTCTAACGGTTGTCCGCCATTGTGTTTTTTGGCGCGGAAGTGCTGGAGCTCCGGGCCGTGCCGGCGAACATGTGAGCGATTCTCTGTCCAAGACTATTGGACGGTCCCGCGGCCCCGCCTGGACGTGGCGCATTGGCAGTGTCGGCTGCTGCCGTTTGAGGCGCCTGTACATTCTGGGACTGAGCGACTGCGTTGGATGCTCCGGCCAGTAACAATGTTGCCGTGGCGAGGCTGAGAAGGAGTTTCGGTGACATAAATATTCCCCTTGGTTCGGTTGTGCCGGAACGCTATCGGCGCCGCTCTAAGGGTTTCTTAAATCGATGCCGACAATTCGAGCGCAATTTTATTCGTGCCCCGGTCCGCGACGACGAACCCAGCAATTGGGCGGAGTTTGCCGGTTTGGCGCATTGTTGGCATCTCGAAGTTTCACTAAGATTTGGTAACGCGTCGGGTAGTGTTTCGAGGTTTGCGAGCCTTTTTCCTTGCAGCCGGAGGGCCAAAGCCCGCTTGATCTCGGTTGACAGACCACGTCGCCGCCCGGTACATTGCACTAGGCACTACGATTCAACTTTGCGGGAGACTGCCATGCAGCGGAAATTGGTCGCGACGGTCGTTGCGGGCACGGTGTTGTTAGCGACGACGGCTAGCGCTTTTGCTCAGGACGCTGCTCCTCCACCGGCTCCCATGGCTCCGGGCGGCGCCGCAGGAGCCGCAGCTGCGCCTCTATCCGGCGATGCACTCCTGATAGGCATAGGCGCCTTGGCACTGGCCGGCGGTTTGGCTCTCGCTTTGAGCGGCAACCATCACGGCACGACGACAACGACGACGACCGGAACACAGTGATCCGGTCAACCAAGATTTGACGAAAGGGGCGCGATCATCGCGCCTCTTTTTTTGTGCAGAACAAGTTGCCGAAGTAACGACACAACCGCAAAATGCGAGAGGCTCGGACGCGCGACCGTAGAGCAGCGCTAGTAAGCGAACTCAATTATGCCGAGCGGTGGGCTGTCCCAATCGACCGGCCCTTTGCGCTGATAGTCGACGAGTGTGTCGTCGGCACCGCCGCCGAAATAGAACTTCACCGATATCGAGTAGATATCGTCATCGGGTGTCCCGGGATTGACAAGATGCCGGTATTCCGCGCGGCTGTAACCAAGGGCAAATGTAACGGGAATATTTCTCATGGGCAGGAATTCCGCGTTGAGCGCGAGATCCCGCAAATCCGGACCGAACCGCGTGTCCTTGGCGTAGTCGGCTGACAATTCCAGCGCAAGAAAACTGTACGGATAGATAACTGCTCCCAGATCTCCATACTGCCCTCTATATCGTCCCGCCAGCCAGCCGCCTTTGAGCTGGAGCGTAATGTTCGAAGACAGGAACCATTGCCCGAATCCGCCATAGTTGATGAAATCAGCATGGCTGCCGTCCGACGCATAGCGGGACGTTATGTTGAGGCCGATGGCACCCGAACGGTCGCGCCAAAATGCGTCCCCCCCGTAGGTCCATTCTGCGCCTCTCACTGCTGCAGAGAACACATCCGTATTGTTGAAATTGGCTTGCAGGTTGAAGCCGGGATTGTCGACCGTGAAATCGACTGAACCGGTCGCGTTCACAGTACCTATATGCAGTTGAGGCGAAGAATAGTTCGAGTATCCCCCGAGCAACGAACCAGACAATTTCATCTCGTCTTGCTGTGTGTCGTCTTGGGCGAGAGCCGCGCCGGGTAGAATGAGTGCACCAAACCCAGCCAAAATAATTCGTCCCAGCACAGCCGACCCCTTTTTCGTTAACCGTTACAGACAGCCGACCATGCCATGTCCACCAGCTATCGCCAATCTATGTTAATTGGCGGGAATTCCCCTTTGCCGAACACAAAATTCGCATTTCTGCCATCATACGAAACAAACCATCAATTGGTGCCTGTCATAGCGCGACGGTTTTCAGAATGGCTCTGAGAGCTGGCGCGATATCTGGTCGCGTCAGGCCTACCGCGATATTGGCGTGCAAAAACCCCACCTTGTCGCCGCAATCGTAGCGGGCGCAGCCGGTGCGGACAGCATGAAACGGTACCCGGCCAATGAGACGTGCCATCGAATCCGTCAGTTGAATTTCGTTGCCGGTTCCCCGTTTTTGCTGTCCCAACTCCGCGAAAATCTCGGGTGGAAGGATATAGCGTCCGATAATGCAAAGCCGCGAGGGCGCGTTCTTGGGATCTGGTTTCTCGACGACGCTCTTTACTTCGACCGCGTTCCCATCGACAGCGCCGGGCTCGATGACGCCATAACGATTGGTTTCCTCGATCGGTTTCTCTTCGGCCGCCACGATCATGCCGCCACCGACCCGGTTATATGCTTCCATCATTTGGGCCATGCAGCCCGGCTTGCCGACGAGCAAATCGTCCGGCAGCAGGACCGCGAAAGGTTCGTCGCCTACGAAATGTCGCGCCGACCAGACGGCATGGCCGAGACCAAGGGGTCTTTGCTGCCGCGTGAAGCTGACCGACCCCGTGAGGGGCAGGTCTTCCAGAAGGCTGTTGAGTTCCGCGGTCTTGTCACGGGAACTAAGCAGGGATTCCAATTCGTGTGCATGATCGAAATGGTCTTCGATGACGTGCTTGCCTCGGCCTGTCACGAAGATGAACTGCTCTATGCCGGCTTCTTTCGCCTCTTCGACGGCATATTGCACGACCGGCTTGTCCACGACCGGGAGCATTTCCTTCGGCACCACTTTTGTCGCGGGAAGGAACCGCGTTCCCATGCCGGCGACGGGCAAAACGGCTTTGCGGACGGGCTTGGGTGCGGGCATTGGGGCTCACAAGTCGTGTGGAGGATTAGGAACTCTATTGCTGCCTATGTCGCATAAATTGCTGCCGAACGTCCACTTTCATGGCGCGCCAGCACGTTGTCACAGGGGTTCAAAGCTGATTTTCTCCGTCCCGCTTTAGAAACGGAACAGGGTTGGAAACCATGACTGGCATCACCGCCTATGGCGCTTACATTCCGCGTCTGAGACTTCAAAGAAAAACTGTCGCGCAGGCGAACGCCTGGTTCGCACCGGGTCTCGCGGGCGGCGCGAAGGGCGAACGCGCCATGGCGAACTGGGACGAAGATGCGTTGACCATGGCGGTCGAAGCGGGCCGGGACTGTTTACCCGCAAGCGATCCGCTCAAGGACCGCCAATTCGTGGACGCCGTCTATTTCGCGTCGACAAGCATGCCGTTCTCGGATCGCCAGAACGCAGGCATTGCGGCCCGGGCATTGAGCCTGCCCGAAACCATTTCGTCCTTCGATGTTACATCGTCGCAGCGTGCCGGGCTGTCGGCCTTGATCGCAGGGCTCGATGCAGTGGGCGCCGGTCGCGCCAAGACGGCCCTGGTTCTTGCTGGCGAGAAACGGCGGGCGCGTGCCGCGTCTTCACAGGAGCTTTCTTACGGTGATGCGGGAGCGGCTCTGACTGTCGGCGTATCAAACGTGATTGCACGACTCGTCTGCTCTCATTCGGTCACTGTCGATTTCGTCGATCATTTTCGTGCCGAGGGCGCCGAGTTCGACTATGGCTGGGAAGAACGCTGGATCCGCGACGAGGGCTACACGAAAATCGTACCGGCCGCGATCGGCAGCCTGTTCGAGAAGGCTGGGGTCACGGGCGCGGATATTGCGCATTTCATCCTGCCCTGTCCCTTCGCGCGCATGGATCAACAGCTTGCCAAGCAATGCGGGGTTGATCCCGTCAGGGTTCGCGACAATCTTGCCGGCAATGTTGGCGATTCAGGCGCAGCGCATGCGTTGCTCATGCTCGTGCATGTTCTTGAAAGTGCCAAGCCCGGCGACAAGATCGTCGTCGCGCAATTCGGCCAAGGGTGCGACGCGCTCCTTTTTGAGGCGACGCCGGCAATTGCGGATTTCGCCAAGCGCTCCGCCGTCTCGGGTTCGCTGGCGCGACGCAAAGAGGAAACGAATTATCTCAAATATCTCGGCTTTAACGGACTCATCGAACTCGAAAAGGGCATGCGGGCCGAAGTCGACAAGAAAACGGCGCTGACAGTGCTCTACCGCAAGAACGACATGTTGACCGGCCTTGTCGGCGGCAAATGCCGTATCTGTGGCACCGCCCAATTTCCTCGCACACGGATTTGCGTCAACCCCAATTGTAAGGCCGTGGACAGTCAGGACCCTTATAGTTTCGCCGATCAACCCGGCACGGTGCTTTCCTGGTCGGCGGATTTTCTGACTTACTCAATGGCGCCGCCAAATCACTACGGCATGATCACGTTTGCCGAAGGAGGCCGGTTCATGGCCGACATCACCGATGTCGATCAGGGACAGATCGATTCGGGTTCCAAGGTGCGCATGGCGTTCCGCTTGAAGGATGTTGACGAAAAGAGGGGCTTCCGGCGCTATTTCTGGAAGGCCGTGCCGGTCTGAGAAAAAGAAACCCGCCGGTACAGCGGCGGGCTTTTCAGTTGTTCCTAGATGTAAGAGGCAAATTCAGCCCGGCGGCCGCGGCGGCGGTGCCGGTATCTGGTCATCAGGATTTCCCGGTGGCCGCGGCGGCGGCATGGGCGGCATTGGGGGCGGTGGCATTTCGCGGGATACAAAGTGCAACGTGATGGCGCCGATGCCTGCCGCGACATTGAGGCCGGTATTGCCTTCGACGCTGAGAGGTTGCAGCGAAATGGAACGGCCGAAACCGCCCACGAGAACATTGGCGCCCACGCCGACTCCGGCTGTGGCGCTCGCCGAGGCGCCGCCATAGCTGCCCGAAAGCGCGCCACGTTTCAGGCCATTCGTTGGCGCGATCACGTTCCAGATGAGAACACCGCCCGATGTATAGCCGATGTCCACGCCAAATTTGTTAACGGTGCCAACATAGCGTTCGCCGAACCCTCGCACGGGGGCGTAGTTGCAACGCAAATCTTTCGATGAACCGAAGATGAATCCCCAGCCGCTGCTGACATGACAGCTCAAAACGCCAACCTTGACCCCGTCTGCGCTCGCAGGCGCTGTCAAGGCAACGATCGCCAGCGCGGCCGCCGCGATGCCGGAAGCAAGGCGCAATTTCTTGGACATTCAGTAAACTCCCTTTTGAAATGGCGCTGGGCGGAAACCGTGTTTGCGAGACGAGAAACCATCCCAAGTTGCCGTCCGCCCATACGGCAAAATACCGGTAACAGCGGACATAACGCCTATCATGGCCCCGAGTTCCCTCCGGGCGATAGTTAACCATAACATCTCGCGATTGAAAATATGAGGTTTTTCGAGTGTTTCGGCTAAAATGGGAGTTAATTTCCGGACGAATGGACAGGCTGCCCAGTTCTTGCCATTGCCTCTGTTGCTTTACAGGTGCGCTTTCGGCCGATTAGATGACAGGTAGTCAAAATCCGGAGGTACGCATGGCCACGGGCATCAAGGATAAGGTCGCCATTCTGGGGATGGGTTGCTCGAAATTCGGCGAGCGTTGGGCAGCCGGCGCGGAAGAATTGATGGTCGAGGCCTATCTGGAAGCCATCAAGGACGCCGGGGTCGAGACGAGCCAAATCCAGGCGGCCTGGTTCTCCACCGCGATGGACGAAGTCAATGTCGGCAAGGGCGGTACGCCGCTCTCCGTGGCTCTGCGTCTGCCCAATGTAGCTGTGACCCATGTCGAAAATTTCTGCGCCAGCGGATCGGAAGCGTTTCGCGGTGCGGTTTACGCCGTGGCGGCCGGCGCTTGCGACATCGCGCTCGCGCTCGGCGTGGAGAAACTCAAGGATACGGGCTATGGCGGTCTGCCGCAGCGCGAGCAGGGGACACTGAACCCTCTCTGGAACGCGAACGGCTCTGCGCCGGGCAATTTCGCGCAACTCGCTTCCGCCTATCGCGCCAAGCACGGTGTGTCGAAAGAAGATTTGAAGCGCGCCATTGCGCATGTGTCAGTGAAGAGCCACTCCAATGGCACGAAGAATCCCAAAGCTCATTTGCAGAAGGCGATCACCGAAGAGATGTGCCTGAATGCGCCGATGATTGCCGAGCCGCTTGGCCTGTTCGACTGCTGCGGCGTCTCCGACGGCGCGGCCTGCGCGATCGTCACCACCCCGGAAATCGCGCGCAGCCTCGGCAAGACGGACATCATCACCGTCAAGGCGCTGCAACTGGCTCTGTCGAATGGGCTTGAAAGCCAGCACAATTCCTGGGACGGAAGCTACTTCCACACCGCCCGCATCGCCGCCAAACGCGCCTATGAGGAAGCTGGTATCAAAAATCCACGCGAAGAAGTCTCCATGATGGAAGTGCATGACTGTTTCTCGGTTACCGAGCTTGTGACCATGGAGGACCTTCACATCAGCCGCGAAGGCGAAGGGTGGCGGGATGTGATGAACGGTTTCTATGACGCCGATGGCCAGGTACCCTGCCAGATCGATGGCGGTCTGAAGTGCTTTGGTCATCCGATCGGTGCCAGCGGTCTTAGGATGCTTTACGAAATGTATCTGCAACTGCTCGGCCGTGCGGGCGCCCGTCAGCTTTCCAACCCCACGATCGGTCTGACCCACAATCTGGGTGGTGCTCCGTCGATGAATGTGTGCTCGGTTGCGATCATCGGAGCGCAAGGGGCCTGACGGCGCAGGAGGCGCAATCAGGGGCGCGATGATCGAGGTTCGCGATCTCGTTTACGAATACCCGTCGAAGCGGGCCTTGGAGCACGCTTCGCTCAGCGTTCCGGCGAAGACGATCACGGCGCTCGTGGGACCCAACGGAGCCGGCAAAACCACGCTTCTGCGGTGTCTTGCTGCGCTCGAGCCGCCTTATTCCGGCAGCGTGACGATCGCCGGCCTCGATACGCGCGAGCAACCACGACGGATTCATACGCTGCTTGGCTACCTGCCGGATTTCTTCGGCCTGTACGACGATCTCACCGTGCGCCGCTGTCTCACTTACGCTGCGTGGTCGCACGGCATCGCGCCCGTGCATACAGGGGCGGCGGTTGAAAAGGCCGCCGGACGTGTAAGTCTCAGCGATCGGATGGAAACCAAGGCAGGCGAACTGTCGCGCGGGCTTCGCCAGCGTCTCGCCATCGGCCAGGCCATCGTCCACGAACCCAAGGTGTTGCTCCTCGACGAACCGGCGGCAGGTCTCGATCCTCAGGCACGCCGCGATCTCTCGACCTTGCTCGTTTCCCTCAAAGATGCGGGCATGACGCTTGTCGTCTCTTCGCATATCCTGGCCGAACTGGAAGATTATTGCTCGGCCATGATCATCATCGACAATGGCAGGGTTGTCGGCGGTAAATCCATCACTGTGCGCGAGGATGCGAAGCCGCGGTTTCTCATTGAGCTTGCCGTGGCGAAAACCGGTTTGAACGGTTTCCTCGCCGCTCGGGGAATCGAGACGGTCGAAAGCGATGATCGCCACGCACTCATCGCCTTCACTCGCGAGGCGGCTGCGGCGGCGAAACTCATCCAGGATCTCGTGAGCGGCGGTTTCGAAGTGTCGCGGTTCGGCGAATCCACAAAGGCGCTCGAAGATGCCTATTTCGCGCAAGTGAAGCAGGCTAGGGCATGAATCCCGAGTTCCGCCGCAACTTATGGCTCGAATTGACGCCGAGACGCGTGGCCTTCATGGCTGGTGTGCTCTTGCTCATTTTCTTGGCGGCAGCTCTGACCGGGGGCGGGGATAGCCGGCCCGCCGCTGTTGCCAAGTATATATATTATTTCATCGTCGTGCTGTGGGGCACGCGCGACGCCGCGCTGAGCGTGGTAGGCGAAATCCGCGAACGCACCTGGGATTCCCAGCGTCTGTCCTCGCTCGGCGCAAGCGAGATGGTCTGGGGCAAACTGTTCGGCTCTACGATCTACCCCTGGCTCGGCGGCGCCATCTGCCTCGCAATGATATTCGAGCGCAAGGCGACGCACGACGGCACCGTCCAGGCGTTTGTCGAACTCATCTACATGGTGGCGGTCGGCGTCATTTCGCAGGCGGCAGCGCTCCTCGCCAGCCTCATCGCGATCGGCCGACGCCAGACGCATACGCGCCTCGAAATTTTCGTTTATCAGATCGTGGGTATTTTTGCGGCGCTTGCCGTTTACAATATCTGGGGAATGGTCGATCCGGCGCGCTCTCGTATCGCAGGCCAGAAGGCGATCGACATTATTTATTGGTGGAGCTGGCAATTCGATGCGCGACCGTTCCTGCTCGTTTCGCTCGTTGTATTCGCGGGCTGGATATTGGTCGGATGCTACCGCCAGATGCGCCTTGAATTGAAAATGCGCAACGGACCGCTCGTCTGGCTTGCCTTTCTCGTCTTCATCGGCCTGTACGTGGCGGGATTCGATGCGTGGCTGCCGGCGAAGTTCGCGATTGCGGGCTGGGACAACATCGCCCTCAGGCTAGCGCTCGCGACCTTCACGTATGGCGCGTTGACCTACGCGATGGTCGTTCTCGAGCCGAAAGATCGTGTGCTCTATCGCTGGTTGCTTGACGAGATCTCCGCGCGCCGCCTGGGCAGTGCGACTGGCGACGCGCAAGCCTGGATGATGAGCTATATCGCGGCAATCGTCTTCGCCGTGCTCCTTTTGCTCCGATTGGCTCAATCGGGCTCGGACGTCGCTACGGCGCAATCGTTGATCGTGTCGGCGATGGCATTTCTCACGCGGGACGTCGCGCTTTTTGTTCTGTTTCTTACATTGCCTGGCCGCCGGCGAGGCGATGTTGCCGTCTTGGTCACCCTGGCGGCGCTCTATCTGCTCGTTCCCGCAATTTTCGACGGCCTCCATCTCACAGCCTTGTTGCCCTTTTTCTATCCGCGGCCCTCTGTGCCGCTGTGGCTTGGGCCCATTGTCGTATGGATCGAGGCAATCGCCGCCGTGATCATTGCGTTGCGACGGCTCGCGCTCGGCGGCCAACCCCAACCGGCGGCGGCTTAAACGCCGCGCAGCTGCGCTTGTTTGAAACCGGAATAGGTCGGTTGATCGATCGCAATCTTGTCGCGCGTCGTACGTTCCAGATGGTCGGCCAGCCCCGGAGCGTCGAGTGAAAGATCGCTGCTGCGAATGCGGCGGCACAGTTCGCGATTCATGTCTTCCACCGTTCCGTCGCAGCCGAGCAGCGTCTTCAGGCGCTCCTTCTCTTGCGCAGTCGCGGCTCCGGCCAGTTCCAGCTCACGCGCGACGATGCCGAGCGCGTTCGCCGCAACGCGGGCATGAAACGCTGTATGTCCTTTGAGTTCGGGCATGGCGCGATTCTCCAGGAAATCGCGCACCGCTTCCACCAGCTCGCGGATCGCAGGTTGATCCATCATCTTACATCGCTCCGTGCAGGATGAGATTTACAAGGTCTATTTCCGTTTCCGACGAACGCCGGCCGATCGCGGCGCGTTCCACCGAATGATCGGAATGCAGGAACGCCTGGTACATCGTCATGCACATGATGCCCCATTTGAGCGAGCCGTAGACGATCCAGTTGCGCACGTCCTCCGGATCTATGTGTGCGCCGCCCGCGGCTTCGTAGCCGGCCAGCAGGTCTGCAAGGTCACCGAAACCGCCTACAACCTTGTGTGCCGCGCCGAAGCGCCAGGAATTCGTGCAGATCCAGCCGATGTCTTCGAGCGGATCGCCGATATGAACCAGCTCCCAGTCGAGCGCGGCTTCGACGCCATTGGGCGAGATGAGAAGATTGCCGTGGCGGAAATCGCCATGCACCAATGTCCGGCGCGCGGATTTGGCGAGCCGCGGCTCAAGCCATTTGAATGCGAACTCGAACATCGGATGCGGATAGTCATAGGCATCGTAGATATCGCGATAACGCTTGAGCTGTGCCGCACCGTCCATTGCCTGCAGCATGCTTGCCAACGATGTGGTATCGACGCTGTGGATGCGGGCGAGAATCTCGCCACACTGGTATGCGAGTTTCGGCCGCGCCCCGGCGAAAGCTTCGTCGCGCAGAATGCGTCGTGCAAGGGTTTCGCCGGCGAGCCTGTCCATCACATAGCCTTCTCCCACCTCGTCGTCGGGTGCGAGCACGTAGCGTACACGCGGCGCGGCGACGCCCGTTTTGCGCGCGGCTTCGATCACGGTGGCTTCTGTGGCGAGAGGCACCGAGTTGACGCCGGTGCCTTGGCCGCGCGGCGCGCCGCCCGGCGAGCGCCGCAGGATCAGCGGCTCGCTAAGGCCGTTTGCGATGGCGTCGAACGACCAGGTTTCCTGGCTGGCGCCGCCGGAAAGCCGCATCGTGTTCTCGAGTCGATCGAGCCCCGGTATTGCCGTGCCGAGTGCGCGCGAAAGCGCGGGAAGAAAATCGGGAATCATTGGTGCATTCACCCCGTTCTCAGATATCGCACGGCTTCGTCGCGCTCGAAAAGGTAGAGCAGTACGCGTAGCGCTTCGCCGCGGGCGGACATGAGCTCCGGATCGTTGGCAAGAACAAGCTTGGCGTCGTCCCGCGCCGCGGCGAGCAGTTCATCATGCGTGCCGAGATCGGCAAAGTGGAATTCCGGTGCACCGCTTTGCCGCGTGCCCAAAAGCTCGCCCGCGCCGCGCAAGCGCAAATCTTCCTCCGCAATGACAAAACCGTCATCCGTATCGCGCAGCGTTTTGAGCCTTGCCTTGGCGGTTTCTCCCAGTGGCTGGTGATAGACGAGCAGGCAGCTCGACGGGCGCGCACCTCGTCCGACCCGGCCACGCAATTGGTGCAGCTGGGCGAGGCCGAAACGCTCGGCATGCTCCACCACCATAATCGTCGCTTCGGGCACATCGACGCCCACTTCGATGACAGTCGTCGCCACCAGCACCCTCGTTTCGCCGGCGCGGAATTTTTCCATCGCGGCGTCGCGCTCGGCGGGCTTCATGCGGCCATGCACCAGCCCCACAATGCGACCCAGAGACCCCGCGAGTTCCGCCGCGCGTTCCTCCGCGGCCGCGAGATCGATCTTCTCGGATTCCTCAACCAACGGGCATACCCAGTAGGCGCGCGCACCTTTTGCCACCGCCCGGCGCAGGTGATCGACTACTTCGTCGAGCCGGTCGGCGGAAAGCGTGCGCGTCTGGATGGGCTTGCGTCCCGGCGGCCGGCCTTCGAGCCGCGACACATCCATGTCGCCGAACGCGGTGAGCGCCAGCGTGCGCGGGATGGGCGTCGCCGTCATGACCAGGACGTCGATGGGTCGCGCGCCCTTGCCCTGCAGCTTCATGCGCTGATGGACGCCGAAGCGATGCTGCTCGTCCACCACCGCGAGGCCCAGATCGCGGAATTCGACATCTTCCGAGAACAACGCATGTGTTCCCACCAGAATGTCGATTTCGCCGGCGGCGAGCGCCTTCAATATCTCCTCGCGCACAAAGCCGCGTTCTCGCCCGGTGAGCACCTCCATGCGGATTCCGGTCGCTTCCGCCAGAGACTCGAGCGCAAGCTTGTGTTGGCGCGCCAGCAATTCGGTGGGCGCCATGAACGCCGCCTGGCAGCCCGCTTCGACGGCCGCCAGCATGGCCAGCATTGCCACGACTGTCTTGCCCGCGCCCACATCGCCCTGCAGCAGGCGCAGCATGCGCAAGGGCCCGGCCATGTCGGCTTCAATTTCACGCAACGCGCGCTGCTGGGCGTCCGTCAGCGTGAAGGGAAGGGCGGCAATCGCTTTTTGCCGCAGCATCCCATTGCCCTCGAGCGTGCGGCCTCTATTCGCGCGCATGCGGGTGCGGATGAGTGCCATCGCCAGCTGATTGGCGAGCAATTCGTCAAAGGCGAGCCGCATGCGCACGGGTGCCAGCGGCAGCAGATCGCCATCGCCCTGCGGCGCATGCGCGACGAGAAGCGCATCGCGAAAGGACGGCCAAGCGCGCGCCTTCAGATAGGCCGGGTTCTGCCATTCCGGGAGCGCCGGCATCTTGTCGAGTGCCGCGCGGATCGCCTTGGTGAGAGGCTTTGCGGTGAGGTTTTCCGTAAGCCGGTACACCGGCTCGTGCAGGGGGATGCTTGCGGCTTCTTCCGGCGGGACAATGTGATCGGGATGCGGCATCTGCAGCCGGCTGCCGAAACGCTCTATCCGGCCGCTGATGAGCCGCTTCGTTCCTGGCGGTAACATCCGGAGCAGATATTCGGCGCTCGCATGAAAGAATACGAGTTCGATCATGGCGGTATCGTCCGAACAGCGGACGCGAAAAGGCTGGCGGGGATCGCGTCGCGGCAGGTGATCGAGAACGTTGACGACGAGGGTCGCGATTCGCCCCTCTTCGGCTTCGATCAGGCTCGGGCGATAGGAGCGGTCGAGGACGCCGACCGGCAGATCGAGCGCAAGGTCGAGGATGCGCGAGCCGGCGGCCCGCGCAATGAGCTTTTCCAGCCGGGGTCCGACGCCGGCCAGAGTGCGCGTTTCGGCAAACAGCGGGAAGAGAATGGCGGGCCGCATCGGCGCAAAGGATAGCGGGATTGTGGCCCAAAAACCGACCTGCGCCGCTTTTTTGTGGTTGATGCCGACGTTGAGTTGAAAAATGCCCGGGATCGAGAGAGGCCTGCGCCATCATCCCGATCCCGGTAGACCAAGAGGGGACGTGTGTAATCTAGCAAAAAATTATTACTATTACATTGACATTTAATTGCCGAACATATGTTTTCTGTGAATATTGCTTCATTCGTTGCGGACTAGGCAGCTTGCCAGACTTGGCGCCGTCGGTGCTGGAGGCAGGTCTGTCTGGCAACCGCGTCCGCCGCGCGCTATGTGGCGCCCATGAACGCCAGCGATGAGATCACGACGCGCCGCAAGCGCCTGCGCTTCCGAGCCCAGCGCCGGGGCTTCCGGGAAGCCGACGCGATTTTCGGCGCCTTTATGGCGCTCCATCTCGACGCGCTCGATACCGGCGAACTGGATGCCTTCGAAGCGCTGTTGGAGGCGCCGGACCAGGACGTCTATGACTGGCTCCGGGAATATGCGCCCGTGCCGCCCATTTATGACACGCCGGTCTTTGCCCGGCTGAAAGACATCTGCAGCCGGAAGAATCCCACGTGGAACGTCTAAATTATATTGCGCGCGCGGAAGGCCGCTTTACGGTCGCCGGCGCGCCCGAAGGCTATGACGCCTATCTGGCGGCGGAGGCGGCAAAGCGGCGCGGGGGCGTGGTGCTGTTCGTGACGGCTGACGACGCGCGGGCCCAGGCCGTCGCCGAAGCGATCGGTTTCTTCGCCCCCGATGTGACGGTGCTGCTTTTTCCCGCCTGGGATTGCCTGCCCTATGATCGGGTTTCGCCGAAGCCTGACATCGAGAGCACGCGGCTCGCCACGCTTGCCGCTCTTGCCAATCGCAAGAAAGATTCCGGTCCCGCCGTCGTGGTGGCGCCGGTCAATGCATTGATCCAGCGCGTGCCGCCGCGTGCTGCGATCGCTGAGGCAAGTTTTATCGCGCGCGTGGGCACATCGGTCGCGCATGACGCGCTGGTGGGGTTTCTCGTCAAGAACGGTTATGCCCGCGCGAGCACGGTGCGCGAGCCGGGCGATTTCGCGCTGCGCGGTGGCATTGTCGATCTGTGGCCGCCCGGCAGCGACGATCCCCTGCGGCTGGATTTCTTCGGTACCTCGCTCGATGCGATCCGCCGCTTCGACGCGGAAACGCAGCTTTCGGCGGCCCAGATCGATGAAATCGAATTGCTGCCCGCGAGCGAAGCGCCGCTCGATCCGGAATAGATCAGCCGCTTTCGCGCCGGCTATGTGGCGACATTCGGTCCCGCCACGCATGACGACCTGCTCTACGAAGCGGTCAGCGCGGGACGCAAGCATCAGGGTATGGAGCATTGGCTACCGCTCTTCTACGGCACGCTCGATACGCTGTTCGACTATCTGGAGCGCCCGCTTATTTTGGTGTCGCATTCGGCGGAGGAAGCGAAAGCTGCGCGGCTCGAACTGGTCGCGGATTATTATGCGACGCGAAAACAGTTTCTAACAAGTCCTGCCGGCGAGAAGACCCAGAGTGCACCGCCCTACAGGCCGCTGCCGCCGGAGCAACTTTATCTGACCAACGCGGAATGGCAGGCGGCGCTGGCGCGCGGCGTCGTGCGCGATCTGTCGCCCTTCCAGGCGCCGGAGTCGAAAATTTCACTGGATGCGGGCGGCCGCACGGGTCGCGATTTCGCGCCGGAGCGCGCGCAGGGGCGCGTCAACGTATTCGAAGCGGCGGCGGAACATGTGAAGGCGCTGCAGGGCGCAAAAAAACGTGTCGTGGTCGCGGCGTGGAGCGACGGCTCGGCGGAACGCCTGGGCGGGGTGTTGTCCGACCACGGATTGCCCGCCATGCGCCGCGCTGCGAGCTGGCCCGATGCGCTGTCGCAGCATGCGAACGCCATTGGCATCGCGGTCCTGGGGCTGGAGCACGGCTTCGAGGCGCAGGATTTCGCCATCGTCTCCGAGCAGGACATATTGGGCGACCGAATGGTGCATGCGCGCGCCCCCTCGAAACGCGCGCAGAATTTCCTCGCCGAAGCATCGAGCCTTGCGGCAGGCGATCTCGTCACGCATATCGAACACGGCATCGGGCGCTTCGTGAGCCTGCGCACCATCGACGTCGCCGGCGCGCCGCACGATTGCCTCGAACTCCAATATGACGGCGGCAAGCTGTTCCTGCCGGTCGAGAATATCGAGCTCCTGACGCGTTACGGCGCCGACGAAGGCACGGCCCAGCTGGACCGCCTGGGCGGCGCGGGCTGGCAGCAGCGCAAGGCGCGCATGAAAGAGCGCGTGCGCGAGATCGCCGCCGAACTCATCCGCATCGCCGCAGCACGGCAGTTGAAGGTCGTGCCCGCCATCGATCCGCCGCCAGGCGCCTTCGACGAGTTCTGCGCCCGCTTTCCCTGGCAGGAAACGGAAGACCAGGAACGCGCCATCGCCGATACGATAGAAGACCTTGCCAGGGGCAGGCCGATGGACCGGCTGGTGTGCGGCGATGTCGGGTTCGGCAAGACCGAGGTGGCGTTGCGCGCCGCGTTCGTGGAGGCGATGTCCGGCGCCCAGGTCGCGGTCGTGGTGCCCACCACGCTGCTCGCCCGCCAGCATTTCAAAACCTTCTCGCAGCGGTTCCAGGGTTTTCCGGCGCGGGTGAGGCAGCTGTCGCGTTTCGTCAACGCTGCAGAAGCGCGCGAAACCAAGGCGGGGCTGGCGGACGGCAAGGTCGATGTCGTGGTCGGCACGCATGCGTTGCTCGCGAAAAGCGTCTCGTTCCGCAATCTGGGCCTCGTCATCGTGGACGAGGAGCAGCATTTCGGCGTTGCCCACAAGGAGCGTCTCAAGGCGCTTAAGGCCGACATGCATGTGCTGACGCTGACGGCGACGCCCATTCCGCGCACGCTGCAACTGGCGTTGTCGGGCGTGCGCGATCTCTCGCTCATCACCACGCCGCCCATCGACCGTCTCGCCGTGCGCACCTTCGTCACGCCGTTCGATCCGCTCGTCGTGCGCGAGGCGCTGTTGCGCGAGCATTATCGTGGCGGACAAAGCTTCTATGTCTGCCCGCGCATCGCCGATCTGGGTGAGGCGCTGGAGTTCCTCAAACAGACGGTGCCGGAAGTGAAAGCGGCTATGGGCCACGGCCAGATGGCGCCCAGCGCGCTCGAAGACGTGATGACCGCCTTCTACGAAGGCAAGATCGACGTGCTCGTTTCCACCAACATCGTGGAAAGCGGGCTCGACATTCCCACGGCGAACACGCTCATCGTCCATCGCGCGGACATGTTCGGCCTGGCGCAGCTTTATCAGTTGCGCGGGCGCATCGGCCGCTCCAAGCAGCGCGCCTATGCCTATCTCACTACGCCCGCCGACCGGAAGCTGACCGAGACCGCCGAGCGCCGGCTCCAGGTGCTGCAATCGCTCGATCAGCTGGGCGCGGGTTTCTCGATCGCCAGCCACGATCTCGACATTCGCGGCGCTGGCAATCTCTTGGGCGACGAGCAATCCGGCCATGTGCGCGAAGTGGGCATCGAACTCTATCAGGAAATGCTGGAAGAAGCCGTGTCGCAGATGCGCAGTGGCGGCGAGGCGGAACTGGGCGAGCAATGGTCGCCGCAGATTAATATCGGCACCTCGGTTCTCATTCCGGAAAGCTATGTGCCGGACCTCGACGTGCGCATGGCGCTCTATCGCAGGTTGGCCGAGATCGAGAACCGAGCCGACATCGACCGCTTCGCCGCCGAGCTCATCGATCGTTTCGGCCGACTGCCCGACGAGGTGGAGCATCTCCTCGAGATCGTCGCCATCAAGGGGTTGTGCCGCGTCGCGTCGGTGGAGAAGGTCGATGCCGGCCCCAAGGGCGCCATGCTCGCCTTCCGCAACAATGCGTTTCCCAATCCTGTGGGCCTCGTGCGGCTCATCTCCGAGAACCCGTCGATCATGCGCGTGCGCCCAGACCAGAAAGTGGTGATCGCGCGCGATTGGCCGACGCCACAGGCAAGGCTCAAAGGCGTGCAGGCGGTGCTCGGCCGGCTAGTGCAATTGGTGGAACGCGAGGCGGCGTGAAAGTCGCAAACACCTTGTTCATCAATCCCGGAACCACCTCTTTCAAATAGCACGAATATCGGGTAACGCTGTTTGATAGGATTTTCGGCCGCCATGGGAAACGGCCAATCGAGGGGCTTCATGACAACGACAGACGCGACGGTCGTGCCGGCGCAGTTCGGCATGGGCCGCGTGATCGCACGTACATTCGACGTCTTCGGTCAGAACTTCGTGCCCTTCCTGCTTCTTGCCACGGTGGCGGTTGCGCCGCCGATGCTTATCGGCTGGTTGTGGATGAAGCCGTTCCTAGCTGGTGCCAAGGGTCCGGCGGCCGCTTCGCTATTTTTGTCCAACCTTCCGCTCATGATGGTTACTATAATCGTCTCCGTGATTTTCACATATTTGTTGCAGGCCGCGCTTGTGCACGGCACCATCACCACACTGAACGGCAAACCGGCCAGTCTCGGCGAGTGCATTGCCACAGCGTTCAATTCCCTCTTACCGCTTATCGCGATCGGGTTTCTGGTAACCTTGGTTGTCGGGCTCGGCTTCATTTTATTGTTCGTGCCAGGTATCATCCTTGGTCTGGTGCTGTCGGTCGTCGTTCCGGTCCGCGTCGTGGAGCGGAAACCGATTTTTGACTCATTTTCGCGCAGCGCAGAACTAACGAGCGGCCACCGCTGGGCGATTTTTGGACTCGTATTCATCTTCTTTTTGGCCATCATGATTGCCCAATCTGTCATTCGTCCGCTTACAGGCTTGGGACTTCTTGCGACCTCGCAGCCGACGGCTCCGGCTTTCACGATATTCTGGGTGGCGGATGCCATTCTGCGGATATTCACGACTTCGATCGGCGCCGTCGGAATCGCGTCGATCTATTACGAGCTGCGCCTGATCAAGGACGGGGTAGCCCCCCAGGAACTCGCGGCGGTGTTCGCCTAGTCCTTGTCGAACTTGTCGCGCCGGCGGCGCCCAAACAGCAACCGGGATTCCAGACGTCCGCGCAACGCCGCGTAATAGGCGAAGAGGAACTCCGCGGCGGGTTCGCGGGCCTTGAGCCCGAGCTTGGCACGAATGCGTTCCGCAACCGCGGCCATCGTCGCGTCGTCCCGACGGCGTAGCACGTCTTCGAGCACGTTGAGCTCCTTGATGCCGTAAGCGTCGAGCGCGGCAGGCGAGAACGCGATCGCCGGCGATGCTGCCTCGTCGGCCAGATCGATTCTGAGGCCACGCCTCGGTGCGCGCACGACCCAGGTTCCGCCCACCAGGTCGCCGATCCGCAAGCGATCGCGATTGAACAGCGGAAAGAACACGAACACCGCGCACCACACGGCACCCAAAATGTCGATCCAGGCATCGACGGCCGCGCCTGACGTGACCAGAAACGTCAGGGGCAGAAAGACTTCCAGTTCGCGTGTGGCGTTGCGCGCGAAGATCGCTTCCGCCGCGAGCGGGCCGCCATTGCGTGCCGTGACGCGCAAACCCAGAATTCGCTTGCCCGGCGTGGCCGCGCACGGCGACAGCTCGAAGCCCATGAAATAGAAATTGCGCAGAAGGAAGAAGCCGAGCAGCCAAATGGCCGGCAGGAATTCGCGTGCGCTTGTCCCTCCGATCCAGGCGCCCAGAAAGACGAGCAGCGTCAGCGCCACCAGCGACCCTAAAATGATCCCCACATCGAGCAGAAACGCGGCCGCCCGTTCGCCCGTGTCCGCGAGCTTCAGGCGAAGATCGACGCCTTCCGGTGTGACGAGTTCGCGCGCGCCGGCTTCGGGGCGTGCGGTGTCGCGCACCAACGTGGAACCCGCCACGCTCATGTCAGTGCCCGCGGCCGGTAAAAAAAGACGCCCCACAGGAACGCGGTCGTCAGCGCAACGGCATAACGCGCCACTGTGCTGGTAATGAGCTGGCGGCCAAAACCTTCCAGCAGCCCCGCGCAACCGAGCATGACGATGACGCCTGCCATCACAATCGCCGCCTCACGGCCGGCCTGCGTGAGCGCTTCGAGCCGGCTGCGCTCGCCGGGGAAGGCGAGAGCCCAGCCGATTCGAAATCCTGCTGCACCGGCCAGGGTGACGGCAAAGAGTTCGGTCACGCCGTGAATGAGCACCCAGCCGCCGAATTCCGGCGCGAGACCATGCTGCAGAAAGACCGCGAATAGCGCGCCGAGCATCATGCCATTGTAAGCCATCAGGAGCGCCGTCGGCAGGCAGCAGGCAAATCCGAGTGCAAACGCCAGGATGGCGATCTGGGCATTGTGGGTGAACAGGAATGTCGCGAACACCGTCAGCCCGTTCGCGCCGTGCTTGCCGAACAGCGTTTCGCGCAATTCCGTGGTGGAAGCGGACGGTCCCCTGCCCTGCGCAAGTCCTTCCGGAATGAACGTGCCGAACCAATCGGGCGAGTGTTGCACCAACACAAAGGCGACAAACGCGCCGAGTAGCGTGATGGCGCCCGCAAACAGCGTTTCGCGCCAGATCGATTGCACAGCACGCGGCCATTCGTCCGCGAAGAAGCTCGCAAGGCGTTCGATCACCGTGGTGCGCGTGCCGTAAACGCAGAAATAGGCGCGCGTGCAAAGGCTTTCGAGATATTCGAGTAGGCCCTTGTCGAGGGAGATCGCGCGAGCCACGGAAAGCGACGACAATGTCGCGCGGTAGAGAACCGGAATTGCGATGATTTCGTCATTGGTGAGCGTCGATCGCCGACCGCCCTCGAAGCGGTCGAGCAGGTCTTCGAGACGCTGCCAATCGGCTTCGCGCTCCCGGCGAAAACGATGACTCTTGAGAACGATGCCCATCAGACGAGGCCCAGCCGCTTGGTGGCGATATAGGCGTTAAGCAGTCGCATGCCGATCCGACCGGCCGGCGCGTCGATGATCTCGGCCCCCAGCCGCCGCAAACGCTCGATTACGATTTCGCGCTCGCGCAGCAAGGCGTCCGCGATAACGGCGCGGGCAACATCTTCGGGCGTCTTCGGTTCGGCCCGCCGCAGCGTTTCGGTCTCCTGGTCGCGAAAGGCGACGAACAGCACCAGATGGCGCCGCAACAGGCGTCCGACATTCTCAAGCATCAGTTCGGCGCTCGTCGTATCGACGAAATCGGTGAAGATGACGATGATCGAGCGGTGCTCAATATCGCTCGCCAATTGCGTGAGGCCGAGGGTGAAGTTGGTTTCCGCCGTCGAATAGTCGAGACCCGTTGCCAGCCGCTGCAACAGCGGAAAAGCCCGTGCGCCTGCGACGGTGCCGCTTTTCAGTCGCGGTTTTTCGTCGAATGCGAACAGCCCCACACGGTCGCCGAGCTTGAGCGCGACATAGGCCATGAGCAGGATCGCATGCAGGGCGCGGTCGAGCCGCGGCTGGCCGTCGAGCGGTTCGCTCATCAGCCGACCCGTGTCGAGGACAAGAACCAGATGCTGATTCTGTTCGGCATGAAATTCCTTGGCACGCAGCACTGCATGCTTCGCCGACTGTTTCCAGTCAATCGCGCGGCGGTCCATGCCGGTCTGAAAATCGCGCAGCGCGTGAAATTCGGCGCTCTCGCCGCCGCTCAACTGTACGAGCAGTCCGAGCGGCCCGTCGCGGCGAAAGAGCCGCAGTGCTTCATCCTTCACCGCCTGCACATTGGGCACGACAGGGATTGAGCGGCCGATCGTTTCGCTCTTCTGCACCCAGTGGAAACCGAGCGGAGACGTCCAGCGGACCCAGAGCTTTTCGATTCGCCCTTCGCCGCGCCTGAGCGGCGTCACCGGAAATTCCGCGGCGCCGCGTCCGTGCACGAATTGCACCGATCGGCGGGAGGGCAGGATTTGCAGCCGCGCGCCGGCGTCGAGCGCAGCCTCCGCCTGCCGCGGTGCTCTGGCCGCGTCGAATGTCAGATGAAAGGTAGCGCGGGCGCTCTGTCCCATCGCGAGCATGCCCGGCAATTCCGCAACGATCCGCAGGGAGGAAGGCATGCCGGCGGCCAGCGCGTCGACGACCAGGATGCCGACGCTGAGTACGATCCATGCAATCCCGGCGAGCCACAGATCGGGCGCCGCCACGCCAAACAGCAGCGCGACCGGAACGCCTATGGCGACGAAGAAGACAGCGCGGCTGGTGGGATAGATCATTGCAGTCCGTCGTCAGCGCGGCGCTTCGATGCGTTCGACGATGTTGCGGACTACGGCGTCGACAAGGCGCCCGTCGATTTCCGCCGCCGGAGACAGCACGATGCGATGGCGCAAGGCTGGCAGCACGAGCGCCTTCACATCGTCGGGAATGACATAGTCGCGGCCTTCAAGCGCGGCGCGCGCGCGCGCGGCGGCAGCCAGCATGGCGGCGCTGCGTGGACTGGCGCCATGGGAGATATCGGCGGACGAGCGCGTCGCGCGCACGATACCCACGACATAGTGCACAATCGGCTCGGTCAACCGGACGCCCGCCACGGTCGCGATCGCCGCCGCGATTGTGTCGCGATTCGCAACGGCATTTATGCCGAGTGCCGCGGGAACGGGCATGCGCACGGTCGGTCCCATCGCCGTCACAATCGCGCGCTCCTGCTCTTCGTCGGGATAGGCCAGGATATGCTTGAAGAGAAACCTGTCGAGCTGCGCCTCCGGCAGGGGATAGGTTCCCTGCTGTTCGATCGCATTCTCGGTGGCCACGACCATAAAGTGATCGCTGAGAGAATGCGTCTTGCCGTCGAGCGTGACTTTGCGCTCCTGCATTGCCTCGAGCAACGCGGCCTGCGTTTTCGGGGGCGTCCGGTTGATCTCGTCCGCCAGCAGCAGCTCGCAGAAGATCGGTCCGCGCGCGACGGTGAAAGCGCTGGTCTGGAAGTTGAAAATATTGGTGCCGATGATATCGCCGGGCATCAGGTCGGGCGTGAATTGTATGCGTCCGAATTCGATGGCGAGGCTGGCGGCGAAGGACTGCGCGAGCAGCGTTTTGGCCGTGCCGGGTGGCCCTTCGAGCAGGATGTGGCCGCCGCAGAGCAGCGCCGTCAGCATGAGATCGATCGTTTCGGTTTGACCCACGATCGCCTTGGTGATTTCGGCGCGTATGCGCTCCGCGAACTCTTTTACTTCGCTAACCCGCATGGACGATCCTTTGTCTCCAACGGAAGAGATCGGCGGCGATTTTGACGAGGCCGGCGCGCGTTTCGGTTTCCCGGGCCCGGGCGGCCAGTTGCGCGAAATTCGTTTTGTCGGTGCGTTCGAGCACCTGGATCAATGCTTCGGATTCCCTGGCATCGCGGCGCGCCCCCAGCGCCTGCAGTGCTAGGTTGCGAGTGGTCGTCGCATAGCGAACGGCCATCTGGGGTTCGCGGCGCATTATGCGGATGAGCTCCGCCGAATTCGTCACGAGGGCCTGTTTGCCGAGCGCAAAGGCCCGTTCCGGCGGCTGCGGCGAGCCGAAGCGCGATGCCGCGTGAAACCCGAACAGTGCCGCAGCGAGAATGGCGCACAAAGTCGCGCCCAGAAACGGTGGTGCGAACATGGCGCGCAGGAGGTTGGGGCCGCGGCCAAGGCCGTTGAGGGTGACATCGAATGCGACCGGACCGTCGCCGATGCGCAGAAATCGCATGATCGACATGGCCGTCGCGGATGTTGCGAGATCGGAGAGACCATGCGTGTTCATGATGTCCGGATCGGCCAGCACATAGATTTCCGTTCCGCTCAGCCGCGCCAGAAGCGCTCCCTTTCCGGACGCGACGACAGGCTCCCAATCCGGACCGAGAAGAGTCTGCAACGATTCGACCGGCGCCATTCGCGGCGAGAGGAAAATCTTTGCGTTGGCCCAGATATTTTTGAAGGGCGGTGTATCGGTTCCGGTTGCGTGTGCGATGGCCGTGGTCGCAGAAAGGGATTTGAGCAGATCCGAGACGGATTTCGCCGGCAGCAGCCCGACTTTCATGACACGATCACGCTGCAACGGATCGCCCATGACCAGCCATTTCGGCAGAATGATGAGGGTCGTTTCCTGAAACCGGAGCGCGCGGATTTCCTTGCTTGTGTTGTCGGGACCGGGCGTGAGCACGGTCAATGCAGCTCTGAGGCTGTCATGGGGAACGGCGCCGCGATCGACCGTTACGGGAATGCCGGTGTCGCCCATGAGCTGCCGCAGCGCGGCGAAGCCCACGGCGGATCTGGAAAGCACATGCGTGCCGCCGTCGGATTCGTTGCGTAACTCCGGCGCATAGGCCAGCAATACGAAAAAGACAAGGAACGCGAGGGCGCTGACGGCGACAAGTCCCGCGACGAGGCGGGCGGATATGAAAGGTTCCGCAGGCGCTGTGGCCGCGGTCACGGCGCACCCTCTGGCAGCCATGTGTCGGAAAATGCAAACCGCGCATATTGCGCTCGGCACGCAATGTATTCGTCCGCGCCCACCGCGCGTTCGGCGAAAAGCGCTCGCTCGACGACGCACGCTATGAAGGCGAATGCTGTGCGCGCTGCGACGGGCATCTGCTCCAGCGCCCCGATCTCGCGGCTGGTCAAAGCGGGCTTGAGCAAAGCAGGTCGCTGCGCGTCGATGTCCTGGATACTGCGCAGCAGCAGCAGATGCGCCGCCGCGCCATAGTGTCCTTCCGCCGCTTTCGCGTCGGCGTCGTGCAACAGCAGGCGGGCAGAGTCCGGCGCCGGCCGCCAGTCGGGGATTGCCCCTGCGGCATTGTCGTCCGGCCGTTCGCGCGGCCAGCCATCGCGCCACAGCGCCCGCGCCGCCAGACAGACAAACAGCAGCGCGCCGGCCGTGACAGCGACCCAGAACGCATATTTAAGGACGGGAAGAAACGGCTGGAGCGCGCTGAGAAAAGCCTGCAGCCATTCCGGCGGCTCCGGCCGCACGAAGCGCGGAAAATCGAATTGCAGATCGGTATGAGCGAGCAATCTGGTGTGCACCTGCGCCGCACCCGGCGGCAAAGGCACGATGGCGGAATGTGCCGATCCCGTCACGCCGGATGTGCCGCCGGCGGAATGTTCCTGCGGCGCCCCCGCTGCATCGCCCCACCCCTTTTCGCTGCCACGACCGTGTCGCGGGCGGCCAAGTATGTGCGACGCTTAAATGCTGCGCAAGGCGAAGGGAACCTTCTGTTCATATTAGATCGCATCGTCGTATAGAAATCGTGACCGGCGCGGGACGCGTCCGTTTGCGAGGCAGGGGTTTTGTGACAGCAACGAATGTTACGGTCGCGCCGGTGCAGTTCGACTTCGGCCGCGTGATCACGCGCACATTGGGCGTTTTCGGCCGGAACTTTCCCGTTTTTCTTTTTCTCGCCGCGATTGATGTCGTGCCGTCGGCGTTCCTTTTGTGGATTTGGATAAAGTCGATATTGCCTGGCATAGACAGGGTATCCGTTTCGTCGGCGTTGTTGTCCAGCCTCCCGTTGTTGATCCTCGCGGCCGTCGTGTCGGTTGTCTTGGACAGTCTGTTTCAGGCGGCGATTTCCTTTGGCGCCATCGTAGCGTTGAGCGGCAAATCTGCCAGTGTCGGAAGGTGTCTTTCGGCGAGCTTCCATTCCATGTTGCCGCTCATTGCAATCGGATTTGTCCTGATCGTGGGCGTTGTGTTTGGCCTGGTGTTGCTGATCGTACCGGGCATCATTCTTGCTACGATGTGGCGGGTCGCGATTCCGGTTCGCGTCGTCGAGCGAACATCCATCGGCGATTCATTCCGGCGCAGCGCGGAACTGACATGCGGACATCGATGGGCGATCTTTGGACTCGGGGTTATTTTCGGTCTTGCCGGCGGCGCCGTCGGCTATGCGCTTCGCAGGATCCTGGCGCTCAGTCTCATTCCGATGGTGCATCACGGGGTTCTGGCCTTCGCGCCGATCGAAATCTTCTGGATTGGAGACAGCGTCCTGCGAATTGTCACCACGTCCATCGGTGCGGTGGGTACAGCCTCAATCTACTACGAGCTGCGCCTGATCAGGGACGGCATGGCTCCCGAACAGGTCGAAGCGGTGTTCGCCTGACGGCGTTCCGAAGTTGACGGGCGGCCGGCTCGGGCAGCTCTTCTAGCGCGAGGCGGCGTGAGCGCCGAACGACCTCTGCATGAGGCCTATCGGCGCGCCATCGCCAGACCCAGCTGCGCGGCAGTGGCGTGCAAGCGTTTGTCTTTCGTCCACAACATCGTGCCTGCGGTGAGTTGGGTCGCCGCCAGCAGGTGGACATCGACATAGCCGATGCCGCGTCCGTGCAAGGCGTAGCGGTCGATGAAATGGAGGACTTCCGCGTCCGTGGCGCTTGCTGCCAGGGGCTGGGCTGACAGCGCAGCCAAAATGATTTCGCGCTGACGCAGATTGCCGAGAGCGATCTCGCCGATGACAAAGGAATGCGCCAGAACCCTTCCGGCATTGAGCAAAGCGGCGAGCGCATCATTGCGTGCGCGCAGATGGTCTACCCAGACGGACGTATCGACCAGAATCACGCGGAGGCGGAGCGTCGCCGCGGCGGCGCTTTGAGGCCCCGTTCGCTGCCGCCGAGACGCGCCAGCCGCCGCGCGCTTTCACGCTCGATCAGGGCTTTGAGCGCCTCGCGGACCAGGCCCGATTTCTCCTTCAGGCCAGTGAATGCCTGGGCCTGGGCCACCAGTTCATCGTCGAGCGCGAGCGTGGTACGCATCATTCGGCCTCCGTTGTGGCACGAATACTGTCATCAATTGATGCCGATTTCAATGCCTGACATTTCGGCGGTGCGTCTCCGGCGTGAGTATGTTAGGAGAGCGGCCATGAACATTTTTGTCACCGGCGCATCCGGTTTCGTCGGTGGGGATTTCGTGAAGGCCGTCGCGGGCCGCCACGCGATCTCCGCCATGTCGCGTTCGGAATCCAGCGACGCGAAAATCCGTGCCGCCGGCGCGGCACCCGTGCGCTGTTCGCTCGATGACGTTGAGCCTGCGCAGATGCGAGGCGCGGACGCTGTCGTCCATTGTGCCGCCCATGTCGAGGATTGGGGACCGTGGGCGGATTTCTGGCGCTTCAATGTGGAGGGCACGCGCCGCATGCTGGCCGCGGCGAAGGAGGCCGGCGTCAAACGCTTCGTGCATATCGGCACCGAAGCCGCTCTGCTGTACGGGCAGGATCTGTATGAGGCGGACGAAACCTATCCGCTCGCGCTCGACTCGCCCTTTCCCTATTCGCGCACCAAGGCGCATGCGGAGAAGGCCGTGCGCGAGGCGAACGCGCCCGGTTTCGAGACCATTGTCATCCGTCCCCGTTTCGTCTGGGGCCCAGGCGATCAGACCATCCTGCCGGTGGTCCGCGCCATGGCGGCGGACGGGAAATTCGCTTGGATCGACGGCGGCCGCCACCGCACGTCCACCACTTATATCGGCAATCTTTCTTACGCGATCGAACTCGCGCTCACGCAAGGCAAAAGCGGCGAGGCCTATTTCGTGCTCGATGGGCCGCCGGTGGTGTTCCGCGAATTTCTCACCCGCATGGCCGGGGCGGCGGGGTTTGCGCTCGGCGATCGCGAAGTGCCGGGCTGGCTCGTGCGGACAATCGCGTTCGCGAGCGAGAAGGCGTGGCGCACGCTGCCGCTCAAGGGCCGCCCCGCGCTCAGCCGCTTCACCGCAAATGTGATGACGCGCGATTGCATTCTCGTGGACGTCAAGGCGCGGCGCGAGATGGGCTATGCGCCGCCTTTCACGATCGATGCGGGGATGCGGGCGTTGGCGGCGCAGGCGTGAAAGATGGTGCTCAGGCTTCTATCCGCCTGACCAATTCCGGACTGTCGTTCTTGATGTTCCCGACAGCTTTCGAGACGGGCCACATCTCGGTCTGCCCGGCGGGGAACGGCTGCAGCAGCCGCTTGTGATCGCCGGAATTGCTGAGCCATTGCGGCCAGGATTCCGGCGCGAGCATGACGGGCATGCGGTCGTGAACCTTTGCGCACACCGCGTTCGCCGCGGTCGTGACGATCGCGAATGTTTCGATGAGGTCGCTGCCGTCGCGCGGCCGCCACCATTCCGAGATGCCCGCAAAGGCAAACGGTTTCTCTTCCGCGCGCGTGATGAAGAATGGCTGCTTTTCCTTGGGGCCGATTTTCTGCCATTCGTAGAAACCGTCCGCGACCACCAGACACCGCCGCCGGAGGAAGGCGCTTCTGTGGGCTGGCTTCTCGGCGATTGTCTCGGCTTTGGCGACTATCATTTTCGCGCCGCCATTCGGGTCTTTGGCCCATGAGGGAACAAGGCCCCATTTCATCGCGGCAGATTCACGGGCGCCTTCTTTGTTGAGGCGTACCACGACTGACATCTGTGTCGGCGCGATATTGAAGCGCGGCGGGAAATCGAAAGCCGGGAGCAGCGAAGCGAGCTCGTAAAGCTCCTGCAACTGCGGCCCTGTATATCGGCTGGTGAATCGTTGGCACATGGCCGCGTTCTAGCACGGCCCGCGATCGCGCGCCGTTCTGCCGCTGGCGAACGCTGCAGCCGGAACGCGCCTGGGGCGTTACCTGAATGCCGTCATCACAGATGGACCCTCGGCACGCCCTTTCCCCTCCCCTAACTGTGCCGGGGGCTTTTTCGGCGACGCGACGGTCGTTTGGCCGGACGTCGCTCCTGCGATATTGTCGAATTGCTTTGGCGGCGACCAAAATGGATTATTGTTGATAAGTCCAGAAGTGAGCAATATTGCACATCTTATGATCTTGTTCGTGACATTATCCGTCTTGGCTGACCGCCCCGACTCCCTCGTCGGCATTCCCCTAAGTCCCGGTCGGCCAGACGGGCGGCTCGCCTAGCCGCCCGTTTTTTTGGCTGGCTGCCGCCATGATGCCCAGCCGTGCAGCAGGATTATCTCGAAGCCATCTTTCGCTTTGCGACCGACATGTTGCCGCCGAACGCTATGCGCGCATCGCGGCTCATGATCCGCGCAAAAACGCAGGCTGATCTGTTGGAGCGATGGAAAGCTACATATAGTCCTTCCCGTCCCGAAGGTCGGACCCATGGAACAGTCTTGATGCGGGGAACAATGTCTCAAATTCTGAAAAACTCCCTCATCGCAATGTCGCTGGCCGCCGTCGTCCTGGCGGTTGGTGCAGCGCCGGGGAGTGCCGCGCCGAAAAAAGAGAAATTGAGCGTCCTTTATAGTTTCGTTGGCGACAGCGGCAGCGGCGCCTCTCCCTTTGCCGGCCTGATCGAGGACGCAGCCGGCAATTTCTACGGCACGACCACTGCCGGCGGCGCAATCGGCGTGGGCACGGCATTCAAACTGGCGCCCGACGGCAGCGAGACGGTGCTGCATTCCTTCAGCGACGGCAGCGATGGCGGGATTCCCTTTGCCGGCCTGGTGGAGGACGCGCAAGGCAATCTCTACGGCACCACCTATTCCGGCGGCGACCCCCGCTGCAATTGCGGCGTGGTGTTCGAGATTGACGCGGCGGGGAACGAAAGCGTGCTTCACACCTTCGAGGGCGGCGATGACGGCGCCACGCCGTATGACGGTCTCATATTGGACAAGCATGGCAATCTCTACGGCACGACGACCGAGGGCGGCGGCGCCTGCAATTGCGGCATGGCATTCAAGCTTTCACCGAAAGGCAAATTGTCCGTGCTGCACGCGTTTACCGGCGGGAGCGATGGGTCCTTTCCTTATGCCGGCCTCGTCATGGACAAGCACGGCAATCTTTACGGCGCCAGCTATCAGGGCGGCGGCGCCTGCAATTGCGGCGCGATCTTCAAGATCGACTCCGCGGGCGACGAAAGCGTGCTCTATGTCTTCACGGGTAACGACAGCGACGGCGCCTATCCACAGGCATCGCTGATCATGGACAAGAAAGGCAATCTCTACGGCACGACCAAATTCGGCGGCACGAGCAATGGCGGCACGGTGTTCATGCTGGCGCCGGACAATACGGAGACCATCCTGCACAGTTTTTCCGGAGGCGCGGACGGCGCCGTGGTGTATGCCGGGCTGGTCGCCGACAAGAAGGGCAATCTCTACGGCACGACGCTGGTTGGCGGCGGGGCGGACGCCGGAACAGTTTTCAAGGTTGCGCCGGGCGGCGGGGAGACGGTGCTCTATTCCTTCCTTGACGGTAACGACGGCGCCACACCCTATGGAGGCGTTATCCTGGACGACAAAGACAATCTTTACGGCACGACCTCGGAGGGCGGCGTCAACGGCTTCGGCACCGTGTTTGAAATCCGCTGACACGCGCAAGACAGGAACGCGGGCAGCCTGCGCGGTGAAGATTCATCCGGCGCTCTAAGCCTTGAGAACCTTGCGCAGCGAAAGCTCGATCTGGCCGCCGCAATAGACATCGCCATAGTCCTGCCGCGCTTTAGCGGCGAGCTTCTTAAGCGCCGGCAGTTGGGCCACCCGCCGCGAAAGCGCCGCCGTCACGGGCGCGGTCTCGTCCAGGATCGTCGCGATCCTGGCGAAGCGGTCCGTCATGGTCGACCACAGCGTGGCGGTCACGATATCGGCGATGCCAGGCTGCTCGCCGCCGAGCAGGAAGCCGGACTCCGCCGTCAGGCCGTGGCGGCGGCCGGTCTCTTCCCAGAACGACATCCACTTCTTGAGGCGCGGGACGAAGCCCCGCCATTTCTTGTCCGTCCACATCTCGCGGCCGCCATCCAGCGTGATGTCGTCCAGCACATCATTGGCGTCGTTGACGACCTTCAGGGTCATGGCGCGTGAGGCAGGAGTTGCGGGCAGGAGATCCAGCGTCTCGCCCAGATAGAGGATGATGGCCGGCATCTGCGCGATGGCGATTCCGGCCTTTTTGTCGACGAGCAAAGGCGGCCCCATGAAAGGGACCGGCATTTTCTTCGCAGGCCCTGCCATCAGCCTTGCGATCGCCGCGTCGCCGCCTTCTTTCCAGGTCTTTCCGGCATGGGCCAGGACCGCACGCACGAACTGACCGCGGAACGGCACGGACCAATAGTAGAGAGTGTAGTCGGGCATCTTGAGGGTTCCATGTTCTTGCTTCCGTCACTATAGGCTTTTCCGCCGCGCGGCGCGGCTGGAATGACGACGCGCCGCCTGGACCGGATTTGTGGGCGCAAGGGGAATTGGTAAGGTGTCGTCGCAATTCGTCCGGATGGGGACGGCCATGAAAAGTTCGGTTTCCTTGGGCGCGCTGCGCGCCCACCTGATTGCGTCGGCCCTGATGGCATCGGCCCTGACAGCATCGGCAATGGCTGTTGCGAGCCCCGCGTCCGCCGCCGCACTCGGGACAGACATCGTGCCCGATGTCGTGGCCCAACATCGCGCCACGGCGTTAAGCGAAGTCGATCCGTCCACCCATTTGCGTCTGCAAATCGTGCTGCCGATGCGCAACCTGGCGGAACTCCGCAGCCTGCTCGACAATGAGATCTACAATCCGAAAAGCGTGCTGTTTCACCACTACCTCTCCGTGGCCGAGTTCACGGCGCGTTTCGGCCCGAGCGCGGCCGATTACGTCGCGGCGATGAAATACTTCGATGCGGGCGGCCTCGGCGTCACGCACACCTACGCCAACCGTTACATGTTCCAGGTCGAGGGCAGGGCCTCCGATGTGGAGCGCGTCCTCGGCATCAGGCTCAACCTCTACCGGCATCCGACCGAAAACCGGACCTTCATGGCGCCGGATCGCGAACCGGCGCTGGCGCTCGACGTGCCGGTGCTCTCCGTCCTGGGGCTCGACGATTTCGTGCTTCCCTATGCGAAGCTCGCGGGCCCCGGCGACGATCAGCGCAAGGGCACGGGCTCCGGTCCGAAAGGCGATTACATCGGCAGCGATTTTCGCGCGGCCTATTACGGAACCGGCAACAAGGCGAAACTCGACGGCCAGGGACAGTCCGTCGGCCTGATGGAACTCGAAGGCTATATCCCGAGCGATATCCCCCTCTATTTCACGACGTTCAACGAGCCGCTCAACGTGCCCGTCAACGGCATTTCCGTCGACGGCACTGAGGTCGATTGCGGCAATTGCAATGACGGCGAGCAGACGCTCGACATCGACTACGCCATCTCGATGGCACCGGGCCTCGACCAGGTTCAGGTCTATGTCGCCAGGAAACCCGAGGCCATCGAAGAGCAGATGGTGTCCGACGACACGAGCAAGCAGCTGAGCACCTCGTGGGGCTGGAAAGAGAATTTCGCCGTCGAAGACCCGCTCTATCAGGAGATGGCGGCGCAGGGCCAATCCTGGTTCACCGCCAGCGGCGACGACGTGACGCTCAAGAAAAGCGACCCCTGGCCCGAGGAAGACGCCAACATCATCGCCGTCGGCGGCACCGATCTGGTCACCAGCGGGCCGGCGGGCTCGTGGGTGTCGGAGCCGGCGTGGGCGGACAGCGCTTCGGGCCCGTCGCTCGACAAGACCATCACCATCGAACCCTATCAGCTGCCTTACATCACCAAGCAGAACAAGGGCTCGACCACGCTGCGCAACGTGTCGGACGTGTCCGCCAATGCGAATTTCGACATGATCATCTGCGCCAAGGGCAAATGCCGGGGCGGCTGGGGCGGCACGAGTTTCTCTTCGCCGATGTGGGCAGGCTTTGCGGCGCTCGCCAACCAGCAGGCGGTGAGCGAGGGCAAGTCCACGATCGGGTTCATCAATCCGGTTCTCTACCCGGCCTATGCGACCGATGCGAAGATGACGCACGACATCGTAGGCGGCAAAAGCGGCAAATATCCCGCCGTGAAGGGCTACGACCTGGTCGGCGGCCTGGGCTCGCCGAATGGAACGAAGACGATCGACGCGCTGATCGGGAAGTAAGGGACGGTTGCCGCATTCCGCGCGGGAGTGGGTTCATGATCCGTATAAAGACCGTTGTGTGGGCTTGTGCGGCCGTGACAATGGCGTGCGGCGCGTCCGCCGTACTGGCGCAGACGAAGCCGCCCGCCGCGGCGTTTGCGGTTCTGCCGGCGGAGGCACCGCAAATATCGCCCGACGGATCGCGCTTTGCGCTGATCCGCGGAATCAACGGGCGCCCGGCCCTCGCGGTCTACAAGATCGCTGCGCCGAAGGACCCGCCTCAGATCGTAACGTCGGACAAATGGATCGTCGCCGGCTTCCGGTGGGTCAAGAACGACGTGCTCGTCATCTACGACAAGATGAACGAGCGGCATGGGCTGTTCGAGACCTTGCTGCCGTTTGGGGCGGCGGCGGCGGTCTCGTTGAACGACAACAAGCTGTTGGACCTGTCCATTTTCTGGCGCATCGAAGACATCGATGTCGACGACCCGAACGTGATCTGCATGTCCTTCGGCAATTGGCTGTATCGCAGCAATATCCGCGAGCGCGGCTACGCGGAGATCAGCAATAGATATCCCCCGCCCGAACGCGACGCGGCGGCAAAATGGCTTCTCGATGGCCATTGCAACGTCGTCGCGCGCATCGACAGAAAGCGCATCGCGCCGTCGGACACGCTTTCCTGGCATGCCACGTTGAAGGTGCTGGACCAGGGCGAGTGGCGCGAGATCGGGACCTATGAGGGTGCGCTCGACCATGAGGACGGGCTGGTCGGCCTGTCGGACGATTATCGCTCCGTCATCAGGCGGGTGGATGGCCCGGAGGGAACATCTTCGGTCGACCGCATCGATGTTTGGAGCGGCGCGGAAACGAGCCTGTTCCATGACCCGACTTACGACGTCGCCGCCGTTCTGCAGGATCCGCTGACGGACAAGATCATTGGTTACGTGGTCGACGAGGATATGCCCGTCTACCGCTATTTCGATCCCGGACGCGAAGCGCTGCAAAAAGGCCTTGAGCAGGCATTCCCCGGTCTCTCGGTTCATGCGGATTCGGTCGACCTGGCCGGCGACAAGGCGATCGTGGAGGCGGTCGGTCCGAAAACGCCGGCAAGCTATTATCTGTACGACCGCTCCACGCACCAGGCCACGGCCATTGCGGCCGGCTATCCCGATCTGACCGAAGACGAGATGGGCGAGGTCAAGCCTTACGCCTATGCAGCACGCGACGGCCTGCACATCCCGGCCTATCTCACGCTGCCGCCCGGGCGGCAGCCACGCAATCTGCCGCTTGTCGTGATGCCGCATGGCGGCCCCGATTCGCGCGATGACATGACGTTCGATTTCCTTCGACAGTTTCTGGCCAACAGGGGGTATGCCGTTCTGCAACCCCAGTTCCGCGGCTCGCACGGCTTTGGGCGATCCTTCACGCAGGCCGGCCTGCACGAATGGGGCCTGAAGATGCAGGACGATATCTCCGACGGCGTCAGGAAAACGATCGCCGACGGCATCGCCGATCCGAAACGCATCTGCATTTTCGGGGCGAGTTATGGCGGCTATGCGGCGCTGGCCGGCGCGACTTTGACTCCGGAATTGTACGCCTGCGTCGCAAGCCTTTCGGGTCCGTCGAACCTGGAGGAGATGCTGCATTATTCGAGGAAAAGGTTTGGCGTCGCCTCGGGAGAATTCTGGGTATCGCGGATAGGCTACATCGACACGGACTCCGCGCAGATCGAGGCGGCATCGCCGGTGCTGCATGCGGACCGCGTCACGGCGCCCGTGTTGCTGCTGCACTCGGAACTGGATGTCACGGTGCCGATCGACCAGAGCGAAATGATGGATGCCGCGCTGCGAAAAGCAGGCAAGAAGGTCGAGTTCGTTCGCATCGACGGCGACGACCACTATCTTTCCCTGGAACAGACCCGCCTGCGCGTGTTGCAGGAGCTTGAGAAGTTCCTTGCCGCATCAATTGGAAACTGAGAAATAGAGTGACAGAGGCAGTGTTCGCCGTCGATCCCTGGAGCATGGGGACCGCTGTCAGTGTCGCTGGATTTTTTCGGCGCGCTTACGCCAAGCCCTGATCCGCCAGCCATTCGTGGAACAGGTCGATCCACCGGTCTGACGGCAACCCCTGCTCCACCATGCCGAATCCGTGATTGCCGCGCCGGTAAATGTGCAGCTCCGCGGCGCGTTCGGCGTCGGTCCACGCCGCATAAAGGCCCTCGGCCAGGCGGCAGAGAAAGTCGTCCTGCGCCATCACCGCGAAGAGCGGCGGCGCATCTGCCGGCACGGGCCGCCCGAGCGTCTCGCCGCCATAGATCGCCGCGACAAAAGCGAGCGGCACCGCGCGCGGATCGAGCGCGACATCGACCGCGAGAAACGCGCCGGCCGAGAATCCGATCATGCCGATTTTCGCCGGATCGATATTCCATTCTCCGGCCCGCGCGCGGACGATCGCGACTGCGCGCCGGCCATCGTCGGCCGCCGTCGTGCGCGCCTCGCGGAAGATCTCATAGGGCGCAATCTCGCCCATGACGGCGCGGAGCGCCGCGCGCCCCCGCCGCGTCACATCGATCCGCGAAACGAGGTTCGCTTCCCAGGCGTCATAATCCGCCTGCGCCGCGGGCGTTCCGTGCACGCGATACTTCAACAGAAACGCGGTATAGCCCCGCGCCGCCAGCCAGCGCGCGACGGCGAGCCCTTCATGCGCCCACGCCAGGATGCGCCAGCCGCCGCCGGGGCACACGATCACGCCCGTGCCGTTGGGCTTGCCGTTGGTGGGGCGGAACACAGTGAGCGTAGGGTCCGACACGTTGCGCAGCATCGTCGTCTCGCCCCCGGCGCGAAACGCGATCTCGGGACCCACGCCCGCAAGCACCGTGGGCGGGCCCTCGGGCCACAGGCGTATCGTGTCATCTTCCGTCACGGCGACCGGCCGGCAAACATCTCGCGGAATTTGTCGGAGATGGATGTCCAGCCCTTCTCATGCGCGTTCGCCATGGCCTCGTTCGGCAGGCCGGAATGCGTGAGGGTCATCAGCGTCTCGTCGCCCTGTTTGGCGAACGTCACGGTGACCGTGGATTCCTGGCCCAGCGTGTTCGGCGACATCCAGGAATATTGGATCCGGCCCGGCCGGGCGAGTTCGACGAACCGGCCGTAATGCGGCGTGCCGCCCAGCGAGCGCCAGTACCACAGCCCGTCCACGACCGGATTGAGGATGAGCTTTTCGTGGGCATGAAACGGCGTGCCCGGGATCTTGGGATCGAGCCATGCATCGAACACCTCGCCCGCAGCGGCGGGGATTGTGCGTTCGATGCGGACCTCGTGCGTCACGGGGGATGCCTGCGTCATGTCTTTTTCTCCTTCGATTTTTTCCTGTCCCGGAAATGCCGTTCGAACCGGTCGAGATGCGCATTCCAGAACCGCTCATATTCGTGGACCCAGCCCGCGACCTCTTTGAGCGGTTCGCCCCGGAGCGAGATGAGGACCTCACGGCCCTGCCGGTGGCGTTCGATGAGCCCCGCCCGTTCCAGGAGCTTCAGGTGCTTGGTCACCGCGTTCAGCGCGGTGTCGAACGGCTCCGCGATCTCCAGGAAGCGTGCCGGCCCCTTCGCCAGCTGGCCGATGATCGCGCGCCGCGTGGGGTGGGAAATGGCCGTCAGGACGTTGGTGAGCTGATCCATGAAAACATTACACCATAAGGTGTAATGTTTGGCAAGCGCTTTGCGGGCGTCTGCGATTTATACAAAGCGGTTGAGGGGTCAGAAAGCCGCCAGGTTTTATATCGACCGAATCGGGTTGACTTTGTTCATGTTATGTTCTAGCATGCAGACTTGGTGGATGCGGGGGATTTCATGGACGGTTTGGCGTTTCAAGCGGAGCGGGGATATGCCCTTGATCGGCCGGGGCATCCGCAGGGCGTCAGCTGCAATGCGCAGGGTCCCGCGCTGGGTCCGATACAATTGTTGGTCAGAACCCCTTCGGGGTTTGAACCGCGTCCTGTCGACGAGTTGAATGCTATACTCGGATGGACGTTCGCCCGGCCGTTCGATTCCTCTGGTCTCTCGTCGGGACTCCAAACTATTGCGCGAGCGCTCAACGATGGCAATCTCGCGCGCGCCATGATCGCGACGCAGCAGCTGCGTCTGCCTTTCCTTGACGAATCCCAGGCGAGGCGGGCTCAGGCTGCGATGACGATGTTGAAGGCTTCCGCAGACGATCCCAAACGTCCCGGCTGGCCGGCGGGGACACCAAATAGTCTCGGCGGAAAGTTCCGGCCCAAGAACGGCGAATTGAGCGCTGACGCAAGAAGTGCGGCGGTCGATAGGTTGAACAGACTTGTTCGTCGGCGTTGGATCAGGTTCACTCTGCGGACTTTGCTGAATGCCCGGCGCTTCATGCGCCTGGCGCGGATTGGTTTCGAGGCCGCGTCAAACGCCGTCCCAGGAGTGGATGTTGTGGGCGATACGGCTATGGCTGTGGATCTTCCCTATCAGATCGCAGATACCGCCCTGCTGATAGGAGAGTTTGTTCAACTCAAGACTCTGACGGACGCTGCAGTCCAATTTGCGAACAATGGTCCCTATACGTTGGATCAGTTGCGCAAGGATCCCAACAATAGGTCGTTTTCATCCTTCGATGCGTTCAAGAAAATCGACATCATCAAATTTTACGGTCCGGCTCCGCCCGGCTACGAATATCACCACATTGTCGAACAGAGCGCGGAAAATGACATACCCGCTTCGGAGCTGAATTCAACGTGGAATATCGTTGTCATTCCGAAGCTGATTCACGAAGAGATCAATTCGGAATATGCCCAATCGGCTTCCGACGAGAATGGCGGTGGAGTGACCATCCGCGATTCGCTCAAGGGCAAACCCTTCGAAGAACAGTACGAGCAGGGATTGGAGACGATGCGCAAGATTGGAATTCTTCAATAGGAGAAAAGTTATGTCATCCGAAAACCTTGGCGGAACGGACCTTGCCGCCGTGATCTTGCAGTTCAAAAAAGGCGCCTTGCTTTATCATCAGGGCTGTGAGGACGAAGACAATAGTGTTCAGGACAAAGGCGTCAAAGGCACCAAGGATGCGGTGCGGATTCTGGACGCGCTGGGGCCGGATGGCCGTAAGGCTCTGATTCCGTTAATGTCGGATCCGGATCCGGGTATCCGCGTTTACGCGGCGGGTTACCTCCTCAAGATCATGCCCGAAGAAGCGGCCGCGCTGCTGGAAAGGGAGCAGGATTACGGTATGACCAGGGCGCATATGACGGCATTCTATATGCTCTGGCGCCACAAGAAGGGAGAATTAACGCTATAGGTCGAGCTTAGTTCAGTGCGCGGCCGGATCGCGCTGGTGCAGGCCCAGAATGTTGTCGTCGGGATCGCGGATATAGATCTGCCAGCCCACGCCGGGGATCGCCATCTTGGGAAGTGCCACGACTGCGCCCGCGTCGAGCGCGCGGCGCTGGTATTCGTCGACCGAGGGCACGTCGAGCGAGAGGACGAACGCATTGACCGATTGGCCGGGGGCGGGCTTGGGCCCGTGGCGCTGCATGAGGCCGCCATTGATGCCGTCGCCCAGGCCCGTGTCGAGGAGCCAGTAGTTCATCTGCGGGATGTGGTTGACCTTCCAGTCGAACGCCTTCGCATAGAATTCGGCGAGCGCCGCGGGATCGCTCGCATGAATCTCGAAATGGACGGGACGCGTCATGACCTGTTTCTCCCCTGTTATCGCCTGCTGCTCCGTTTATTCCGCCGCTTCGAACGCCATGATCGTCGCGCTGCCGGCCTGGATGCGTTCGGCCAGCATGGCGCATTCCGGCAGCATGCGCTCCATCCAGTAGCGCGCCGCGACCAGTTTCTCCTGATAGAAGGCGGCGTTGACGGGCTTGGCCGCGAGCCGCGCCTGCGCGAGCTTGGCGATCCGCGCCCACATCCAGCCCATGACCACGATGCCCATGAGGCGCAGATAGTCGACCGCGCCCGCGCCCGCGTCGTTCGGGTTGGCGATGCCGTGCTGCGCGAGCCACAACGTCGCCGCCTGCAGCGTGTCGAGCCCGCGCTTCACGGGGGCGATGAAGGGCGCGAGGTCTGCGTCATTCGCATTGTCGTTGAGGAAGCCGCCGATGAGGCCGAACAGCGCCACGGGTGCCGCACCCCCCTTTCGGCCCAGCTTGCGGCCCACCAGATCCATCGCCTGCACGCCATTGGCGCCTTCATAGGTCTGGTTGATGCGGGCGTCGCGCACGAATTGTTCGACGCCATTGTCGCGGATATAGCCGTGGCCGCCATAGCATTGCATCGCCATGTTCGCGGCCTCGAAACCCATATCGGTGAAGAACGCCTTGATCACCGGCGTCATCAGATCGGCGAGCAGGCCCGCGGTGGCGGCTTCCGGCCGTGGCGAATTCGCGATCGACATGTTGAGCGTCGTCCACAGCGCGATCGCGCGCGCGCCTTCCACGAAGGCGCGGCAATGGAGCAGCATGCGGCGCACATCGGGCTGCACGATCAGGAGGTCGGCCGATTTGTCCGGTTCCTTGGGACCCGTGAGCGCGTGGCCCGCGCGGCGCTCCAGCGCATAGGCGATGCCGTTCTGAGAGGCGACTTCGGCCACGGAAATTCCCTGCACGCCGACGCCCAGGCGCGCGGCGTTCATCATGCCGAACATGCCGCGCATGCCTTCCGACGCCGAGCGCTTCTCGCCCGGCTGCAGCGGTTCGGGCTTGGGGCCGAGCCGCCAGGCGACGGCGTCGTCGAAATTGAGCACGCAGGTCGCATTCGCCTTGATGCCCATCTTGTGCTCTATGCCGCCGCAGGAGACGCCGTTGCGCGGGCCCGGCGAGCCGTCTTCCTTCACGATGAATTTCGGCACCATGAAGAAATTGACGGTGGAGAGATCGTCGTGAATCTGCCCCTGTTCGTCGGGAATTTTCGCGATCACCATGTGGATGATGTTGTCGGCCAGATCGTGCTCGCCGCCGGAGATGAAGATCTTCGTGCCCGACATGCGGTAGGTGCCGTCGGGCTGCTCGACCGCGCGGGTCTTCATCAGCCTGAGGTCGGTGCCGCAATTGGGCTCGGTGAGGCACATCGTGCCCGTCCATTCGCCGGCCACCATTTTGGGGACAATGTGCTCCTTCATCCAGGGCGCGCCGGTGCCGATGAGGGCGCCACAGGCCGCCGAGGAGAGGCCGGGATACATCGCGAACGCCTGGTTCGCGGATGTGGACATTTCGGCGACCGTGATGGTGACGAAAGCGGGCAGCCCCGAACCGCCATATTGCGTGGGTGCGCCGAGCCCGCTCCAGCCGCCGTCCGCATAGGCCTTGTAGGCTTCCTTGAAGCCCTTGGGCGTGCGCACGACGCCATTCTCGAACTGGCAGCCTTCCTCATCGCCCGACTGGTTGAGCGGCTGCAGCACGCCTTCGCAGAGCTTGGCCGCGTTGGTGAGGATGTCGTCGATGAGGTCCGGAGTCAGGTCCGCGAAGCCCGGCAGGTCGCGTTGCTTGTCCACCTCGAACAGCTCATGCATGAGGAAGCGGTAATCGTCGAGCGGCGCGCGATAGACGGGCATTGGGAAGGCCTCTGTATTGGACGGGCGTTATATAGGCGGAAAGCCGAAAACTGTCGATTTTTCCCTGATCCGGCAAGGGGCGCCGGCCGTATCCATGCGACGCGGGGTCTGGTTGATTTATCCGGGCCAGCGGGGGAGGGTCGTGCCATGAGTTGGAATAAATCCCGGGATTGCGGCGTCTCCATCGCATGAGTTCGTTTCTCCGCTCGCTAGGTTTCACGCTCGCGCTCAGCGCCATGCTGGTGCGCGCGTTGCTGCCTGCGGGCTGGATGCCGAACCCCGCGGGACCCGGAGAGACCGTGCTCGTCATCTGCACGGCGCAAGGGCTGGTGAAGCTTGCGCCGGTGCACGATCGCCATCGCGCGCCGCTTTCCGATCATGGCGGCCAGGCGTGCCCATTCGGCGCCGCCACGCCGCTGTCGCCGCCGCAGCTGGCGGCACTCGCGCCGGCGCCTGTCGGGAACGGGCAGTGGTTCAGCTTCACGTCCGTACGCTTTTTCGCTGTTACGTCGCATCGCGGATTCCTTCATGCGCCTCGCGCGCCACCCGTTCTCGCTTGATTGTTTGACGTAGTGCGCGGCTGGAGAACCGGCTGCGCCGGTCTTCATCTTTTCAGGCGAGAACCATCATGCGTAATTCGAATATTGCGGCGTCCGCCGCGGCCGTCGTTTTTCTTTCTCTTCTCGCGCCCGCTCAGGCTTTGGCCTGCGCCTGCGGCTGCGCCGTGTTCGATGTGGGCACGAGTTCGCTTCTGCCCTCCGGTCCTGGCGGCACCGCGTTCTTCGAATATGACTTCCTCGATCAGACCCGCAATTGGAGCGGCACAGGATCGGCGCCCGCGGCGAACAACGGCGACAAGGAAATCCGCTCCGATTTCTTTCTCGCGGGTGGGCAATACATGTTCAATTCCGACTGGGGCGTAATGGCGGAGCTACCCTACACCGACCGCTATTTTCGAACCCAGGTAGACCCAACCACGATCGGCTCTTTTGAGCATAGCTCACTGGGCGACGTCCGGCTCATGGGCGTCTATTCCGGTTTTTCGCCGGACATGTCGACGGGGATCATCTTCGGCGTGAAGCTGCCAACCGGCGATCACACCTATCCCAATTTCGACGCGGACACGGAGATCGGCTCCGGCAGCACGGATCTGTTGCTGGGCGGCTATCACACGGGCTCTCTGACCGCCGATCAGTCCTTCGGCTATTTCTTGCAAGTTCTCTATCAACACGAAGTCGCGGTTCAGTATGGCTATCGCCCCGGCCCTGAACTAAACGGCGCCGCGGGCGTCTCGTATAATAATTTCAATGCCGGTGACGTGCATGTGGCACCCGTTTTCCAGATGCTCGTCTCCAGTCGCGGGCGCGACGGAGATATAAACGGCGATCCAGTCAACTCGGGCTACATGCGGGTTATCGCCTCTCCAGGCATCGAGGTCGATAAGGGCAACTGGAAGGTTTACGCCGATGTCGAAGTGCCGGTGTACCAGGATATGAACGGCAACCAGCTCATCTCGCCCGTTGCAGTCAAATTCATCGTGAGCCATCCCTTCTGAGGTTCGCTGCGCTCAAGACATTCCTGGAATGAGCCGCCGGCAGACTCGCCAGATCGGCCGTCGTTTGGCAACCGGGGAAAAAGCGAGGGCGGCAACGCGCCGCCCCCGAAGTCCGTCAGATCAGGTCTCGCAGCGTGACCGGAATGTCCGCGTTCTTGCCGTCGCGTTTGACGGTAAAGGTCACGACCGTGCCGGCGGCCTCGTCGCGCAATCTTTTGCGGACGTTGTAGAGCATGAGGGATTTCGCGGACGTGCCGTCCACGGCCACGATCGTGTCGCCGGCCTTGAGGCCTGCGGCTGCGGCGGGCGCGCCCGGCGTTACATCGACGACGGTAAAGCCGTCCGCGGAGAGGTTCATCCACAATCCGGCGCGATCGTAAGCGCCAATATCCGGCGAAAGCGGTGACGCGGGCTTGAGATACATCGTGTTGTGCCCGTAATCGAAGGTCAGGACGAAGCGCCGCAGGATTCCTCCGCCGATATTGCCGGCGAGCGCGTCGTCGGACTGCGCGCCTTTTGTATCTGTCGAAAGCGCCGTGACTGTATCGGCGATCTGGATGTCGCCGATCCTGAGCGGTTCGCCGCGAACGACGAAGCCACGCGACGGACCGCCGACGCCCCAGCCGATGACGGCGTCGACGCCCTTTGTGTATCGAGGGCGCAGATTGTTTTTGGCGACGAAGGGACTCGTGAGCATGAGTTCGGCGCGCGAGCCCGTATCGATGTCGAACGTTCCCGGCACGCCTGCGTAGGTCCCGGCAACTTCCGGTACGTTGCCGTCGAATTTGATCGGCACGGCGATACCGGAATCTTTGGGATCGAAGGATTTCGGATCGATGAGCGTGATCGTATTCGCGCCATAGTCGATGCGCGTCACGAAGCGCCGGAAGGTCTCGAAACCGACCATGCCGCCGCCGGTAAATCCTTCGGTGTTCGACATGGTGTCGAGCGGCAGCACGATGAAGAGCTTGTCCTTGATCGTGGCGCGGCCGAGCCCGATCTCGCCAATTTTTGTGAGCCCCGCTTCCATGGAGCCCGAACCGCCGCCATGCACATCCATCTTGCCTTCAGATTTGAGGGCGAGTTCGCGCGCCAGCGGCGGCGTCACCACGTTCACGCCACCCGTGTCGAAAATGAAGGTGTAAGGCCCTTTGCCGTTGATCGTGACCTTGGCGTAGATGTGATTGTTGAAGAGTTCGAAGGGAAAGGTCGTTTCCTTCGCGCCGCCCGCGATGGAGAAATCCGTGATGGTGACGCTCGGCATTGCGAACACGGAGGCATCCTGCGCAGGCAGGAAGCTCGCACTTACCAATGTCATCGTCTGATCGTATTTCGCGTCGCCGTCGCTGACGATTGTCTTGCCCGCGAGCATTGCGCCGTCGAAGGAACGATAATCCGACAGGCTGGTGGTCATCGTCTGCGGGCCCTGCTTCTCGACAGTGCGCGACAGAAGATGGGATTTGACGTCGAACCAGGCGTCGAACGGCTTGCCGTCTTTCGGCGTCACGGTGAGAACCTCGAAGGTTCCTCCATTGTCGGTCTTTTCGCCATCATCGACGATCGCGGCGCCGCCCCGATCGGCGTTCCACCACAGATTGCCTCGCCGATAGACTTCATTGACGGACAAAGCGTGGTTGTCGCCACCTTCCTGCGGGGTCACCGTTCCGGACGCGTCCTTCGCCCAGGAATGCGCGCCGTCATAACCCTGTGCACCGGTACCTGGCCCGATCACATAAGAGTCGACCATGCGACCGTTCGTAAGGTCGGTGACGGATTCGATCTTGCCTGTCATGCCCTGGCCGGAATAGGCGTAAGAAGTCTTGAGCGTGACCTTGCCGGCCCAGGCGTCTGCGCCGGATGCGGCGCGATTGGCGTCGAGAATGTCCGCGGGTGCGGCACAGGCGGGTGCGCTGGCCGCGGCAGCGGTCAGTGCGAAGGCGATGAGAAAATGGCGCATGGCTCCTCCGATGTGTGGGCCGGACGTGGGTGAGCGGGACTAGCGGGTCAATATGCGCGGATTACATGGCTGGCATGCGTTCGTCCTCGCGGCGGCGTTTTTGATGGCGGCACCGGCCTTCGCCGCGCCGCAGCGTATTGTCTCGACCTTTCTGTGCACAGACGAATATGTGTTCCGCCTCGTGCCGCGGGCGCACATTGCGGCCCTTTCCTATCTTGCCGCCGACACGCATCCGGTCGTCTCAACAATCGCGGACAAGGTCAAAGGCATCCCGCTCCTGCACCCGTCGACCGAGGATGTACTTACGCGCAGCGCGGACCTCGTGGTTCTTTATCAGGGGACGAATCCGCGCCTGCGCGCGCATCTTGTCGAGGCGAATGTGCCGTTCATCGAAGTTCCGTGGGCGCAATCTCTCGCGCAGGTGAGGATCATCACCCGCGATCTCGGCCGGAAACTCGGCGCCGGCGACCGCGCCGAAGCCATGCTTGCGGCCATGGACCGCGATCTCGCGGCCGCGCGCGCCCAGGCCGCAGAGCCGCCCGTTCGCACGCTTGTCTACGAGCCGAATGGCTATGCGACGTCAGGGGGCGTCACCGACGAAATCCTGCTTGCGTCGGGGTTGACGGACGCCGCAGCGCAAATGGGACCGACACGATCAGGCACGATCCCGCTCGAGGCGGTGATCGCAGCCGCGCCGGAACTGCTCATTCTCAACGGCGGCGGCGGCGGGGCATCGCGCTCCCGCGCCGATCTCGTCCTGCTCGATCCTGCGTTGCGCGCGTTGAGCGGGCATACTCTCGTTGCCCACGCCGCACTCACGCCGCTGCTCTGTCCGGGACCATGGTCGACGTCGGTCGCGCCGTCGCTTGCTCAACTGGGACGGAGAGCTCGTTGACTTCCCAATCCTCACGGACTGCTTCGGGCGCGCCGATCGGCTGGGTGCTGGCCGCGCTCGCGATCGGGTTGGCCGTGGTTTCGTTCTCGATCGGACCGGTGCATCTGGATCCGGGCACGCTTATGGGCGGACTTTTTTCCTCGCACGGCGCGGCCAGCATCATTGCGCGCGAAATCCGTTTGCCACGGGCATTGCTCGGGCTTTTCGTGGGCGGTGCGCTGGGCGCAAGCGGCGCGGCGTTGCAGGGGTTGTTCCGCAATCCGCTGGCGGAGCCCGGCGTCACCGGCGTTACCTCGTCAGCGGGCCTGGGCGCGATCCTGGCGTTCTATTTTGGCTTCACGGCGATGAGCCCCTGGTTGCTGCCGGCCTTCGCTATCACGGGTGCGCTTGGCGCCGCTGCCATTCTTTATCTGCTGTCACGTGCAGGCGCCGGCGTCACCGCGCTCGTGCTCGCTGGCGTGGCGATCGCCAGCTTTGCGACGGCACTGACGGCGCTTGCGCTGTCCCTTGCATCCAATCCCTACGCGATGAGCGAAATGGTCCATTGGATGCTGGGTTCGCTCAAGGACGCGACGCTGAACGATGTCGCGTTCGCAGCACCTCTGGTGACGGTGGGTGTCGCCCTCCTGCTGACCACGGCGCGCGGCCTCGATGCGCTCATTCTGGGGGAGGAAGCGGCGCAAAGCCTGGGCGTAGACCTGCAAAGTGTGCGGCGTAGGGTCGTGCTGGGAGTAGCGCTTGCCACAGGTGCCGCCACGGCAGCAGCCGGCGCCGTCAGTTTTGTGGGGCTCGTCGTGCCGCACCTGTTGCGGCGTTTCTACGGCTATGAGCCCGCGCTTCTAATCTGGCCATCGGCACTTGGCGGTGCAGCGCTTGTCACTGCGGCCGACATTGGGATCCGGCTTGCCTCACCCGACGAGAAACTTCTGCTGGGTGTGGTCACGGCGCTTTTGGGCGCGCCGTTTTTCATCTGGCTCATCCTGCGTCTGAGGACCGAGCCGTGAGCGCGCCGCTTTCCCTCGTGCGTGTTTCGGCCTCTTACGGCAGCCGCAAGGCACTTGCCGATGTGAGCGCATCGTTTCCTGCTGGCAAAGTGGTCGGGCTTGTCGGTCCGAATGGTGCCGGCAAGACAACCCTGCTGCGCGCGGCACTGGGGTTCGTCCCGCCGTCCGCAGGTGTCGTGGAGGTGCTGGGTCTGCCGCGTGCGCACTGGTCGCGGGAAGCACTGGCACGTACTATCGCCTATCTGCCGCAAGGCGCTGAAGCGCATTGGCCAGTCGCGGCGCGCAGACTGGTAGCACTCGGTCGCCTGCCGCATGGCGCGCCGCTCCGTTCGCTCAACGCTTCCGATATCTCAGCTGTCGACGAAGCATTATCGCGTTGCGATGCTACGGCGTTCGCGGCGCGCCGCATGGATGAACTCTCCGCCGGAGAACGCGCCCGCGTGCTCCTGGCCCGCGCGCTGGCGACACAGGCGCCGGTGTTGCTCGCCGACGAGCCGGCCGCGCATCTCGATCCCGCGCATCAATTGCATCTGATGGAACTGCTGCGCGAGGAAGCGGGCCGGGGCGCGGCGATTGTTGTCACAATGCACGATCTGACCCTCGCCGCCCGGTTTTGCGATGGGTTGATCGTGCTCAAGGACGGACGGGCGATCGCCAGCGGCGAGGCGCAGACGGTGCTTTCGGATGCGGTTCTCGCGGAGGCATTCGGTGTCGCTGCATTGCAGCTGTCTGCAGGCGGCGCGCAAACGCTTCCCGTCATTCCCTGGCGCAGGCTCTGAACGGTTGCGCGGGCACCTGCGCGCGCGCCTAATATGCGACCAGTAAAATGGAAACGGACATGGGAAAGAAGAAACATCAGGCGATCGACGACGAAGAGGCGCCCGGCGATGAACATTACAAGCGCACCTTGCGCGATCTGCAGATCGAGCTTGTCAAACTGCAACGCAAACTGATCGCGAACGGGGAACGCGTGCTCGTTATTTTTGAAGGTCGCGACGGCGCCGGCAAGGATGGTGCCATCAAGCACCTGATCGAGCATATGAGCCCGCGCGAGACGCGCGTCCATGCGCCCGGCAAGCCGTCGAGCCGCGAAGACACGGAATGGTATTTTCAGCGCTTCGTGCCGTTCCTTCCCGCCGGCGAGGAATTCGTCATCTTCAACCGCTCGTGGTACAACCGTGCGGGTGTCGAACGCGTGATGGGGTTCTGCAACAAAGCGCAGGGCGAGGAGTTCTTCGAATCCGTCGTGCCCTTCGAAGCCATGCTGGTGCGCGACGGGATAGCCGTCCGCAAATATTATCTCGATATCTCGCGCAAGGAGCAGAAGAAGCGTCTGAAAGCGCGGATCGACGATCCGCTCAAGCAGTGGAAAATGTCACCGGTCGATGCCGCCGCGCTCAGCAAATGGGACGATTACAGCAAAGCGCGGGATGAAATGTTCCGGCGCACGAGCCATGATCTCGCGCCCTGGCGCATTGTGCGCGCCGACGTCAAGAAGATCGCGCGCCTGGAATTTCTGCGCGATCTGCTGGCGGGCTTTTCCTATGACGACAAGTCGAAGAAGCTCGCGCGACCCGACGCCATGGTCGTCTTCCCCTGGTCGGAAGGTGCTGCCTCGCTGCTGGCGAAATAGTTAGCGCCTGCTAATGCACGCTGAGCTGCACGCGCTCCAGCGTGGGCGCGACGTAGGCAGGCATTTGGCGTTCGAGGAATTCGGCGACGAAGCTGGTCGCCGGCGCGCCCCGCAACTCCCTGGGCGTCGCGATCTGCTCGATCTGTCCCTTGTTCATCACGGCGACGAGGTCGGCCAGTTCGAGCGCTTCTTCCTGGTCATGGGTCACGAACATGGTCGTGATGCCCATCTTGTCGTGCAGATTGCGCAGCCACAGGCGCAGATCTTTGCGCACCTTCGCGTCGAGAGCGCCGAACGGCTCATCCAGAAGCAGCATGCGCGGTTCGATCGCCAGTGCCCGCGCGAGCGCCACGCGCTGGCGCTGGCCGCCGGAAAGCTGGCTCGGATAGCGCGAGCCCAGTCCTTCAAGCTGCACGAGCTGCAACAACTCCTCGACGCGGCGCGCAATTTCGGCGCGTGATGGCCTCTGGCGGCGCGGCCGGACTTCCAGTCCGAAAGCGATGTTCTTCGCCACGGGCATATGCCGGAAAAGAGCGTAGTGCTGGAAGACAAATCCCGCCCGGCGCTCGCGCGCGGGAATGGAAAGCCAGTCCTGTCCGTCGAACGTCACCTGGCCGACATCGGCAAATTCCAGACCGCCCAGAATACGCAAGAGCGTTGTCTTGCCCGAACCTGAGGGCCCAAGCAGCGCCACGAACGCACCGGGCGGAACGGAAAGACTCACGCCGTTCAACGCCGGATAGCGCGAGAAATGTTTTCCAACCTGTTCGATGACTAGCGACATGGCTCACTCCATCAGTGGCGGTGCACGGCGGCGATCTCGTCCGCGTAGCGCCATTCGAGAAAGGATTTGATCGTCAGGGTGACGAGCGCGAGCATCGCAAGCAGCGACGCGACGGCGAATGCGCCGACATATTGGTAGTCGTTGTAGAGCACTTCGATATGCAGCGGCATCGTGTTGGTGAGGCCGCGGATGTGCCCGCTCACCACGGAGACCGCGCCAAACTCGCCCATCGCGCGCGCATTGCAGAGCAATACGCCGTAGAGCAGACCCCATTTCACATTGGGCAGCGTCACCCGGAAAAATGTCTTCCAGCCCGTGGCGCCGAGCGACGTGGCGGCCTCCTCTTCGTCGCGACCCTGGTCGGTCATCAACGGGATCAGTTCGCGGGCGATGAAGGGAAACGTCACGAAGATCGTTGCGAGGACGATGCCGGGCAGCGCGAACACGATCTTTATGTTCCAGTCGCGCAGCTCGGGACCGAGCCAGCCCTGCATGCCGAAGATAAGCACGAAGACGAGGCCGGCGATGACGGGCGAGACTGAAAAGGGCAGATCGATGAGCGTGAGCAACAGGCTCTTGCCGCGGAAATCGAATTTGGAAACCGCCCAGGCGGCGGCAAGCCCGAATATGAGGTTGAGGGGAACGGAGATGGCGGCGACGAGCAGTGTCAGCCAGATGGCGTTGAGCGCGTCGTGTTCCACGATGGCGTCGCGCGCCAATTGCCAGCCCTGCGACAACGCCGTGGTAAAGACGGTGACGAGAGGCAGAAGCAGGAACAACACGATGAAGGCTGCCGCCGAGCCGATGACGATGATGCGTACGGCAAGCGAATCTTCGGTCGAACCGAGCGTGCGGCGGGCGCGTGTCGTCATCGCTTCGCCTGTATCCATGCCTGCATCAGGTTGAGCCCAAGCAGGATCAAAAACGACACGCACAGCATCAGCAAGCCGATAGCGGCGGCGCCCGCATAGTCGAACTCCTCGAGCTTGACGATGATGATGAGTGGCGCGATTTCCGATTTCATCGGCAAATTGCCGGCGATGAAGATCACCGAGCCGTATTCGCCGACGGCGCGTGCGAAGGCGAGTGCGGTGCCCGTCATCAGCGCGGGCGCGAGTGCCGGCAATACGACGCGCCGGAAGGTCTGCGCCCGCGTCGCGCCCAGCGTGGCTGAGGCTTCTTCGCCCTCCCGCCCCATATCGGCGAGCACCGGCTGGAGCGTGCGCACGACGAAGGGCAGGCCGATGAAGGTGAGCGCGATTACTACGCCGAGCGGCGTGAACGCGGCCTTGATGCCAAGGGCCATCAGAGGCGCGCCGAGCCAGCCCGTCGGCGCATAGAGCGTGCATAGCGCGATGCCGGCCACGGCCGTGGGCAATGCGAAAGGCAGATCGACGAGCGCGTCCACCAGCCGCTTGAAGGGGAAACGATACCGCACCAGCGCCCACGCAACGGTGAGGCCGAACACGATATTGATGACGGCACCGATGGCCGCGGCACCAAACGAAAGCTCAAGCGCCGCCAGCACGCGCGGCGCCGCGATTTCCTCGATGACGCCTGCCCAGCCCAGCGACCAGGGACGCAGGACGAGTGCCGCCAGCGGGATCAGAACGATCGCCGACAGGTAGGAGATCGTGAATCCCATCGACAGGCCGAAGCCCGGCAAGGCGCTCGGGTTGCGCCAGCGCGCGCTCGGCGCGAATTCGGGCGCGGTCGCGGCG
>Ga0302324_100000788_pt1 | contig 80078 bp, 67 predicted proteins | sample Palsa_T0_1_FD_201949 | JGI IMG/M metagenome (GOLD analysis project Ga0302324, IMG submission 201949) | Peat permafrost microbial communities from Stordalen Mire near Abisko, Sweden - Palsa_T0_1 | ecosystem: Environmental > Terrestrial > Soil > Palsa > Peat permafrost | place: Sweden: Abisko...
GTTTAGGCGACGGATCCCGGGTCCAGCAGCGGCGGAGCTAATGGTCGTAATTCGCTGGCCGTTCCGTCGGCCTTGAGAGTATTACTTCGCCCAGTTTTGTATCTTCAATCCGCGCACGCGGCGGAATTCCTTCTCGTCGTTTGTTACCAGTGTTAGTCCTGAAGCCAAGGCGTGGGCCGCGATCCAGAGATCATTGAGCCCGACCATTTCGCCTCGGCCTTCGAGTCCCGCGCGGATAAATCCGTATGCTTCAGCTGCATTCTCGGGCAAGGGCAATGGAGGCACGACGCGGGCGAACTCTTGTATAGTTGCCAGCGAACGGGCGCGCTGCTCGCTCTTATTCGCTCCGTAGAGTAATTCTCCATAAGTAATCACCGAAATGGCGACTTCTCCGGAAAGTTGGATTTTTGGAGAACGTCAGATCGTACATCGCTGCCGCTGACCTGATTTGCTGCGACGAATGACAGACCATTCTTGCTATATTGGGCTTGCTCATTTGAGGAGACCACGATTATGGCTATTGCAACCATTAATCCCGCCACGGGCGAAGTAGTTAAAACATTCCAGCCGCTCTCGGAAACCGAGATCGAGAAAAAGTTGCAGCTGGCCGTCAGCACCTTCAAAGCCGAACGCAAGACGCCGATCGCGGTCCGGGCGAAGCGCATGCTCAAAGCAGCCGAGATTCTGGAGCGCGACAAGGAAAAACTCGCGCACCTCATGACCCTCGAAATGGGCAAGCCCTACAAGGCTGCAGTGGCCGAAGCGGTGAAGTGCACCACGGCCTGCCGTTATTATGCCGAAAACACCGAGCGCTTTCTGGCCGACGAAGTGGTCGAGACGGGAGCGAAGAGAAGTTTCATTCGCTATCTTCCGATTGGGCCGATCCTGGCGGTGATGCCGTGGAATTTTCCCTTCTGGCAGGTGATGCGCTTTGCCGCGCCCGCGCTGATGGCGGGCAACGTTGGATTGCTCAAACATTCCTCGAATGTGCCACAGTGCGCGCTGGCGATCGAGCAGATCTTTCTGGAAGCCGGCTTTCCGGCGGGCGCGTTTCAGACTCTGTTAATCGGCTCGGGGCAAGTCGACGCGCTCTTGAATGACCCGCGAGTGGTTGCCGCTACGCTCACCGGCAGCGAACAGGCCGGCATTCAGGTGGGAATCGGAGCCGCCAAGCGGATCAAGAAAGTTGTGCTGGAGCTGGGTGGGAGCGATCCGTTTATCGTGATGCCTTCGGCGGATCTCGACCTGGCGGTGAAGACGGGGGTCGAAGCGCGCATCCTCAACAACGGGCAATCCTGCATTGCGGCCAAACGCTTCATTGTGGCGGAACCGATCGCGGCCGAGTTTGAAAAGAAGTTTGTCGCGCGCATGGAGAGCCTGCGCATTGGCGATCCGTTTGATGAGAATACTGAGCTGGGCCCGCTGGCCACGGCCGACGCCGTGACCACGCTCGATGCCGACGTGCAGAAAACCGTGCAGGCGGGAGCGAAACTGCTTACCGGCGGGCATCCGCTGAAGCAGAAAGGGAACTACTACGCCCCGACTGTGCTGACTAACATCCCGAAGGGCTCGCCGGCGTATGGCGAGGAATTCTTTGGTCCAGTCGCATCGATATTCCGGGTGAAGGATCAGGATGAGGCGATTCGCATCGCCAACGACGTGCGCTTCGGCCTGGGCGCGAGTGCCTGGACGAACGACGATCAGGAACGAGAGCGGTTCATCAACGAACTGGAAGCCGGATTGGTATTCATCAACAAGATGGTCGCCTCTGATCCGCGGATTCCTTTTGGCGGAGTAAAGGCTTCAGGGCACGGGCGGGAGCTGGGAGCGATCGGCATCCGCGAATTCGTCAACGCAAAGACAGTATGGGTGGCATAGAACAGTTGCCCGTGGCCACCCGTCGGTTGCCGGTGGTCCGCCGACGGCTCACCGAGTAGGGGCGCTGGCCAGAGCCGCTGCGCCTGCAGGCTCCTCCGCCAGCAGATCTTTCCAGGGACATTCATCGGACACGAAGCGATGAATCGCCGCTTGCACCATCCGAGGGGAGCCACTGTGGCCAACCCAGATCACGCGGTAGCGCGCCTTCCTGCCGCCGTAAAGAATCCCGATCACATCGCCGGAGCGGAGTTCGGTATCGAGCCCGAACAGGAGCGCTCCTCTCAGGCTGATGTCGCGGGCATGAACTTTCTGTAGAAAGCGCTCGCCGTCGGCATTCAGTCCCCAAACTGTGAGGGCGAGGTCGGTTTTGGTCCGTGGTTCGCGGCGGCGTTCGGGGGTGTCGAGGCCGGTGTTGCGGAGATTCTCCATGGTTGACTGTTCACCGTAACTTCGTGGCGGTGGGGTGTAAAGGTTGCGAGGGAAGAGGGAGGAACGAAGGTCGGGGGTGCGAGTTTCGTTTCGGGAGAGACACGAAAACGGGACTTAGACGAAGCTTGACAGCGAGTTGAAAAAGTACGTAATATCACTACATTGGGAAGAGAGTGAAGAGTATGGAAAAAGCCATTTCAGCCGCCGACGCGAACCGGAAGTTCTCCCAGATCTTAAGGGAGGTCAAGGAGGGCCGGAGCTACGTCGTGACCAGCCACGGCAGGCCGGTGGCTCGCATCGCTCCGGTCACGGAACAGCGCAACAGCAAAGCCAAAGCTGCCTTGCTGGCTCATCTCGAAGCACGCCCCGTGCGACGGCGCCCAATCGGCCGCTGGAAGCGGGACGAGTTGTATGACTGAGAGCGGGACTGGTTGACCAAGACATTGAGAATCGCGCTGGACACCAACATTCTGGTTTACGCCGAAGGTGTGAACGGCGCGCTCCGCGCAGAGACGATCGTAGAGCTAATCAAAAAGCTGCCGGAATCCAGCACGTTTCTACCCGTCCAAGTGCTCGGAGAATTGTTCCGTGTCCTGGTCGGAAAATCCGCATTTCGCCCGCCAGAGGCGCGGACTGTCGTTCTCCGCTGGCAGGATACTTTTCCCCTAATCGAAACTTCGCCGTCGATTCTAAAAGCCGCCCTCGATGTTGCGGCCGACCATGGGCTGAGCATCTGGGACACGATCATCCTTTCGGCCGCGTCCGAGGCCGGATGCCGCTTACTGCTCTCCGAAGACATGCAAGAAGGATTCACCTGGGGCGGCGTCACGGTGGTGAATCCCTTTGCGGGGAAGAAGCATGAACTGCTGGCCGGGCTGCTTGAGAACTGACGCTGATTCTGAATGCGAACGGTGTCGGTGGGCCCAGGGGCAGAGTGCAGTTTGTCGGTCCGGGAGGCGCGACTACTCGCAACGTAGTGCGACCATCGGATCGACTTTAGAAGCGCGACGCGCCGGTATTGCGCAGGCCAACCCAGACACCAAGACCAAAAGAATCGTTCCGGCCAAGAGAATGACGGGATCGCGCGTGCTGCCTTGTGCCCACCTCGCCATGACTTGATTCAGGGCCAGCGAAAGGGCGACGCCGGCGACGATTCCGGCGCCCATGCTTCCCAAGGCGGACCTGAACACGATTCGCAGCAGGTCTCCGCGTTGCGCTCCCAGCGCCAGACGGATCCCAAACTCATTGGTCCGTTGCGCCACCGTGTAGGACGCCACACTGTGCAACCCTATCGCAGCGAGGGCCAGGGCGAGCCAGGCAAAAATGCCAAAGATCCACGCCGCGATGTGCTCCTGCTGCCACTCGGGTTCATAGGTCAGCCGAGTTTCGAGATCGTCGGCGCTACTGCTCGTCTGCTCCGGGCTAATCGCCCTCAACTGCTCACGCACGGCATGCAGCAGCGTCAGGGGTGCAACCTGAGAGCGAACCAGAATTTCCGTGCCCTCTCCCATGCTGAATGTATAGGGCACGTAGACTGATGGTCTAGGGGCACTTCGGAGTCCATCATTGCGGGCGTCCCCGACGATGCCCACAATCTGGAACCAGGTACTTCCGATATTTGGCGGCGACAGCACCGTGGCGGGATTGCCCTCGAGACCTCCCGATCTCAGCGAGTGCCCAATGGCATCGCCATTCGGAAAGTAGCGCTGCGCCAACGTACGGTTGATCACGGCTACATGTGCGCCTTTGTTATTCTCGGCGTCGCTCCAAATCCGTCCTTGCAGCACGGGAATGCACAAAGCCGCGAAGTACTCCGGGCTAATTAGGTTGACCGATCCGATCTGAGACCCACTCGAATCAAAAAGCGTCCCTGCACCAGGGGCCATGGGTTTGCCCAAAACTTCAAATCCCATAACCCATCCATTCCTCGGCGGCGTCGCATCGGTGGAAATCGCCGCTGTGATCACGCCCGGTGTGTCCGCGACTTTCTCTCGCAGTTGCTCAAAATAGGCTGCACGCGCCGGCCAAGTGCCGTAGGAGCTTGCGCGCAATGGAATTCCGATCGCCATCACGTTATGCGGATCGTAACCCAGGGGTTCATGGATCAGCTGGGCGAACCCCTTCATGGAAGAGCCCGCAGCTGCCAACAACAATAGTGTCAGCGCCACCTGCGCGGCGATCAGCATGCTGTGGGCCCTGCGTGCGCGGACGCTACCGGCTACCCGACGTGTGCCCGATTGCATGATCTCGCCGATTTGCGTCCGCGACAGTCTCAGCGCCGGCCAAAGTCCGAACAGCACGCCCGTTCCCAGTGCCGCCGTGACGCTGAAAAAGAGCACGGGCAGGTTGATGCGAATCACGGCCTCGGAGGCAAACGCAGATCGGGGCAGCAGTTGCTGAATCAGCGCCAGAGCGCCGTAAGAAGTCAGAACGCCCAGCACCGCTCCAATCGCCGCGAGAAGGAGAGACTCGGTAAGCAACTGACGAATGATTCGGAGGCGACCCGCGCCGACGGCGGTTCTTACCGCCAATTCGTGCTGCCGCGCCGTGCCCCGCGCCAGCAGCAGAATCGAGACATTTCCGCATCCGATCACAAGCAGCAGCATTACCGCGCCAAAGACCAAGTACAGGGCTCCGCCCATGGAGTTGACGACCCAGTCGTTCAACCCTTGCACATGAACTCTGAAGACGTCGGGAAAATCTTGCGGCATGTAGTTGGCGAACTGTTCCACAAGTGGCTGCAGCGCTGCATGGGCCGCGGCCCGGCTGACTCCGGGGCGCAGGAGCAAATAGACAATCGATGTGCGCCCCGGATCTCGCATCAGCTTCAGGGGGAGATATACGTCGCCGCCACCCCAGGTGAATCGTGGAGCCGCGACGCCTACGATCTTGAGGTTCCTGTGATCAAGCTGCAGCGTGCGACCCAATACGTCCGGATTGGAGAAGTAGTGCTTCCGCCAAAATTTGTAAGATAGCAACACAACAGGTTGCGGCTCCTGGCCCTCCACTGCATCGGACGGCCAAAGTCCGCGGCCCAGCAGAGGGGGCACGCCAAGATCCTGAAAACCATTCGAAATCAGGCTCACCGCATTCACGTTCTCGGGGAGATCTTGCCCGGTCACCATCTGCGGGTTGTAATCCATCGTCAGAACGCTTTCGACCACAGGGGACTGCCGCAAATTCTGGATTTCCGCACCGTTTAGATAGACGGGATCCGCGGAACCTGCTTTGCTTTCCGTCGTAAGTTGTACGATTCGATTCGCCGCAGGGTAGGGATAAGGACTCAGCAGCGCCGCATAAATCACGCTGAAAACAGCGGTCGCCGCTCCAATGCCGAGCGCCAGGGAGAGGACTGCCGTCAGTGTGAATCCTGGACTCTTGATGAGTTGACGTGCGGAGTAGCGGAGATCCTGAAGCAAAGTGTGCATGACTCACTCCTGGCGGAAAGAGAGATGCGGCGATGGTCTCATGGGTATCGCGATTCGGGGAAGTTTACTTGTGAACATCTCTGGCACTCACCAACAGAGACACGCACTCCTACTGTCTTAGGGTAAGCGCCTTCAAGACCGCTTGCTGCTTGGCGATCAGCGACTGTACGCCTTGCTTGGCGAAGGCGATCATCTTGGCCAATTGCGCGTCGTCGAAGACCTGGTGTTCGGCGGTGGCCTGGACTTCTACCAGCTTGTGGCCGGCGGTCATGACGAAGTTCATGTCGACGTCGGCGCGGGAGTCTTCTTCGTAGGCGAGATCGAGTAAGACTTCTCCGTCGACAATTCCCACACTTACTGCGGCTACGAAATCCTTGAGCGGAACGGAAGTCAGGGTGCCGGCGTCGACCAGCTTTTCTAAAGCGAGGCCCAAAGCCACAAACGCGCCGGTGATGGACGCCGTGCGCGTGCCGCCGTCGGCCTGGATGACGTCGCAGTCGATCCAGATGGTGCGTTCGCCAAGGCGCGTGAGATCTGTCACCGCCCTTAACGACCGGCCGATCAGGCGCTGGATTTCGTGAGTGCGTCCGCTCTGCCGGCCTTTGGAGACTTCGCGCGGAGTGCGAGTCAGGGTGGAGCGCGGCAGCATGCTGTATTCGCTGGAGATCCAGCCTTTGCCGCTATTGCGCATGAACTGCGGGACGGTTTCCTCAATCGACGCAGTGCAGATGACCCGGGTATTGCCCACTTCAATCAGGACGGAACCCTCGGCGGTCGTGATGAATTCCGGAGTAAGGGCGACGGGACGAAGCTGGTCAGGAGAGCGATTATCGGATCGGTAAAACATGCTCCGGAATTGTAAACGATGGCTTCGGGCGTCGGGCTCGTGCATCGGGATATGCGTTGAACATTTTTTTTCGTCGCTCTTTGTAAAATCCTCATGGTTAAGGGTTTACGGGCACAGGATCGCGCTCGTCCGGGCAAAATCTTGAGCCGAAAGGACTTGGGGGTAAAATCCTCTGGAATAAGGAGTTAGCAGGCGATTTTGAGTCGCCAACCTGGTCGGTGGCGGAACACGGGTTGGGACGGGTTTCGCGCATCCTGCCAGCTTGCGCTTTCCGAAATTCTCAGTAAAGGTTGCTCGTCACAGTTTTGGGGGATCTTTCTGTGGAAGGCTGTGGAAAAGGTTTTCCTTCCCCGTAACGGGAGCGTGGGTGCCCCGTCCTTGCGTTCTTGGCAAGGGCGGGTACGATGCTGCCTGTAGGATGTGGTTGAACAGGCCCAGCGGGCTGCAGCGCACTTACGGCGTTCATCACCTGCACTTTATCACTTGCCCGTGTGACCGGCGATTGCCTTTTCTGCGGACGGCGCGTAGCCGCGACCGCTTCTTTCGATTCTGGAACAGAGTCGCGAGCGCTACCGGTGATCGGGCCGTGTTGGGCCGGCATTTCCGATTCCCGCCCTTGCAAAGAACGCAAGGACGGGGCACCCACCGTGTGGGTGACGCCAACGAGGTCAAAGCCTGGGCCACCCGCCCTGAGCCTGAGGTGGGGACTCCATCGACAGTGATGCAGGTTTTAAAACAGCGGACTGGGCGCGCTTTGTTGCCTAAGAAGAAACGAGCGGACACATGGCAGCGTCGTCTGTTTGGAGAGGAGAGAGTGCGCGCTCCGTTCTGGCAGGCTCGCTTCTATGACTTCAACGTGTGGACGGCGAGGAAGCGGGTAGAAAAGCTGAGGTATATGCATCGCAATCCGGTGAAGCGGGGGTTGGTGAGTTCGCCGGAGGAATAGAGGTGGAGCAGTTACCGTTTCTACCTCTTGGACGAAGCTGGGCCGGTGCGAGTGAATGAGGGCTGGGGGAAGATTTCGTTTCGAGCGCCCGCCGCGTGATCGAGCGGCGTTGTGCCGGCATTTCCGATTCCCGCCCTTGCAAAGAACGCAAGGACGGGGCACCCACTGTGTTGGTGGCGCCATCGAGGTCAAAAACCTGGGCACCCGCCGACCGCTTCCTTATCGATTCTTGGAACAGACTCGCGAGCGCGTGCCGCGTGGTCGGGCCGTGTTGGGCCGGCATTTCCGATTCCCGCCCTTGCAAAGAACGCAAGGACGGGGCACCCACTGTATGGGTGACGCCAACGAGATCAAGAGCCTGGGCACCCGCCGCGGGTTGCTACTGTGCCGATTGCAGTTGCGTGGCGAGTTGGTTGACGGCGGGTACATCATAGAAGGAAGAGAGATCGGCGTGGCCGGCGAGGGTGTCGCGTTCCTGGCCGTCGACCAGAATTTTTACTTTCAAAATGCCGGGAGTGTTGGCGGAGATGGTGTGGATCAGCGACGCGATGGTCAGATCCTCGACCAGCACGCCGGAGCGGTGCGTGTTGGCAAAGGCGCCGTTCAAGTCAATGACGGCGACTCCGGGATCGACCAGAAAGACACTGTGGATGTCGGCGCCGGGGCCAAGAACGTGGGGCGAGGACTTGTCGAGATAGCGCGACAGCAGGGCCCGCAGAAGTTCTTCGGCACGCTGCTGGCGTCCGGAGGGCAGCGGAATCAGGGCGAACTCGGGGCGCAGGGTGCCATCGTCGTCGTGGGCCACGTAGAGAGTGGCGCGTTCGGTGGGTCCGGCGACCGGGGGAGCTAAGGGCCGCGTGTCGGTGGAGGCGACGGGCGTCGCAGCAGCCGTCTTTCGCATGTTCCACGCGTAGACGCTGAGGCCCAGCACTGCGACCAGCAGGACAGCCATCGCGATGATGAGATGGCGCGGGATCGTAGTCCGAAGAATCACGGCCATAGTCTGCGCCTCTCTGCCTTTATTCGGCTGTCCCCGATTCGGCTGTCCCCGATTCGGCCGTCCCTACATTCACCGTTCCCGCATTTTGATGACATGAGTTTCATGGCGCGCTCCCCAGTTGATCGCGGGTGGCGGCGATGGCTGTGGCCACGGCGCTGGTCACGAGTTGCTGGTAGTCGGGGGCGGTGAGTTGCGAGAAATCGGATCCCTGGGGCGCGACCTCGACGGCGATGGCGGGTCCGATGACGTTATTGAGCGGACGGAGCGGCGCGGTCAGGGTGCGAACGGGAATTTGCCGTTTCTGGAATTCAGCGGCGACGGCGTTCGCGGTGATCTGGCTGAGAGGCAAAGCCGCATGCTGCGCGGTCGTCCAGGCGCGGAAAGCTCCGCGATCATCGCCACCCAGAGGAAGCAGCGCGGTGTAGACGCGCACGCCACGGCCGCCGGTAGAGGCATGCAGGGCAATATAGATCGCCGAGCGGCTGGCGTTGGCGAAAGTGGCGCGCTGGTCGAGCGAGAGATTTGCGTCGGAATCGCGCAGTACCAGCGTCGGGATGCCGCGGCTCTCCAGTTCCTGGCGCAGACTGTGCGCCAGGGCGACGGTGACATCTTTTTCGAGGAGTGTGGGGCTCAGAGTCTCTCCGTGATCGTCCCCGCCGTGGCTGGCATCGACGACGGCGAAGTACCGGCGCGAAACTGCGGTCGGAACCGCGGGCGCGGGGGTCGGTTGAACCGGAGGCGGCGTTCCGGTCGCTTCCTGCGTGGGCGGAGCGGCATTTTGTCCGCCTGTGGAAGTGGGATTGGAGGAAGATGCGGATGTGGCGGAGATCGTGACCGTGCGTCCGTCATTGCTGAAGCTGGCGATCACCGGGATCGCGGCATTCACGGTAACGACCGCGGCGCCGTTACTCTCGCTGTAAATCGCCGACGGGATGATCTTGTTGCCGAAGGTGAGCGTCGGCGAGGCTGGGGCGACCACGGGTTCGCGGGAGAAAGTCATGCGCAGCGCTCCCGGTTCGGTGGCCACCGTGGGGTTCACCGGCGCGCTGAAATGGAAGACGAGCCGGGGAGGGTTGTCGGCTGACAACGATGCGGTGAAGTGCGTGCCTACGCTGCCGATGAAGAGGCGTCCGCTGGCCTCATGCAGCGTAACCGGGCCTCCGAGAAAGCGCGGCAGCAGGGAACCGAGCGCAGTCACGGGGATGATTCCGCGGCCATTTTCCACGAAGAACTTGCCGGCGAGATCGGCGTCGCGTCCTTGCACGCGCGCGTGGGATTTGCCAATCTGGAAATCGCCTTCCACATTGTTGTAGCGCAAACGCCAGCGCGGGCCCTCTGACTTGGCGCTCACCGTGCCGAGGGGCTCGAGCACTTCGAGCAGGCCAACGTAGGCGCGCCCTTCGCGCTGCACGAGAGGCAGCGAGTAGTTCGCCACCACGGAATAGACGGCGAGATGCTTTTCCGGCGTGGCGGCCAACAGAAAGATTGCAAAGACAGAGACAGAGGTAACAACAATCAGAATCAGTCCTCCCAGAATGTGCGCCGACCCACGAGACGCGCTCCGCACAGCCGGCAGCAGGCCGACAGTACGAGCGCAGCCCCGGCCTGGGTATTTAGTCCAGCGCATAGGCGGTCAATCCACTCAGCAGCTTGGGATAGAAATCGGTGGACTTCTGCGGCATGACTTCACCGGCAAACGCCACGTCGCGGACCTGAGAAACCGGGCAGGGGTTCATCAGAAAAGCGATGTTGGCTGCTGCTTTGTCAGGCGTTCGTCCGCGAACCTGATTCAGCGCCTCCGAGGCCTCGCGCAGGTAAGAGAGGTTCTGCTGGTTGCGAATGGATTCTTCGGAAAGCTTGAGCACGCCTTCGAGCAAACATTTGTGCAGCTGCACGACGTCGAGCGATCGCTGGCGATCCGAGAGGCCGGCAAAGAATTGCGCACCCGATGCCTTCGGCGAGTGCAGCAGCCAGGCGCGGCCGGCGCTAACGGCCATCAGTGCGGTTCCGGCGCGGCCTCGTTCCTGCAGCAGGGCTGTGGCGTGGGCAGCGTCGATCGCCGGGTCGATCGTTTCTACCTCAAAGAACGCGCTCGCGGAGTTTTGAAAGGCGTCCGCCGAGAAGGATTCGAGCGAATGCACGACGCGATGCGTGGGCAGCACCAGCAATCCGGGATCGTTCATGTTGACGAAAGTCATCATGACGAATTCATACGGGGCCTGTGGATTTACAACTGAGCCGGCCGCAGTGCGGGACTCATTGCGGAAATTGAGCGCGGTTTCGTAGCGGTGATGGCCGTCGGCGATGACCAGACTTTGATCGCGCATCCTATTTTGGACAGACGAGACTACGTTGGGGTCGGAGATCTGCCAGACCCGGTGCGCGACTCCATATTCGTCGGCCACGTCGATGGTGGGCGGCTGCGGGGTCGCAAGCAGGGCATCGATCTCCCCAGAATCCTCATATAGCAAAAAGAGTTGTTCGTAGTGGGCGCGCGTGGCCCGCAGCAGGTCGAGGCGGTCAGCTTTGGGCTTGGAGAGCGTTTGCTCATGGCGGAAGACGACTTTGGCGGAATAGTCCTCCACGCGGCCTAAAGCGATGAATCCACGGCGCTCGAAGCTGGTTCCCGAGGGCGCGGTGAAGGTCTGGGAGTAGGAGTAAATCGACGGCTCGGAATCCTGCCGGAGGATGCCCTCGGCGCGCCACGAACGGGCGTAGGCGGCGGCCCGGGTATAGACGTTGTTGCCGGGTTCGTCGGGCTCGCGCCGGCCGAGGATGATCCGCACCAGGTTATAGGGGCTGGCGGCGTAATAGCGGTCCTGCATGGCCGGAGTGATCTTGTCGTAGGGTTGGGTCACGACCTGGGATGCGGAAACCTGTTGCAAGTCGTAGCGGAGAGCGCGAAAAGGATAAATGTCAGCCATATTATTTATTCAGGGAGCCGCAGGAAACCTTTGATTGTAACAAGATGGGGGCCAATAAACTTTGATCTGATGTGTGCACTTTTGACCAGCGGAGCTCGATTCCGACCTGATATTTCTGGGTATTCAAAATCCGCAGTTTTAGGTTCACCTGGGGGCTATGTGAGAGAAGGGTTCTTAGTAGTGAGGAACGTTGTAGGAACGGGAGCTTTGGCTCTCGGTGCAGCAGGCTTACTGTATGCCGGGTACATTTTCGTAAGCGAGATTCCTGACCTGATGCGGTATCTCAAGATCCGAAGCATGTAGGAATCGCGGGATATGGCGCGGCTACGCTTTCGCAAAGAGTAAGGAGAAAGAGCGCGAAAGAGTGGGCAACCGTCTTCAGGAGTGCTGCAGGGCGTCAACCAGGTCGCCCGAAAAAACATCCAAGGTCCGGTTTTGGGATTTGTCTTTTAATTTTGACAAAAATCCCTGCGCCGGCGGCGAAAGCTGTGCTAACATCCCTGCCCACTGAGGTATTTATGGCCCGCCTGCGTAGAGACGAAGGGCGCCGGTCATCTCGCCCTGAGGCCGTGCTCGGAAGTGGCCGTTGGGTTCTCCCCTGGGATCCGACTCAATGGTGGTTGCGCCAAAGCTTGCGCAAAAGATCGTCCAAAAATGTGCAATCCCTTAAACGCCTGCGACTGTCCGAGCGGCTGGTTCTGACTCTTTTTGCACTGGCGTGCCTGGGCGTCCCCGCGTTCGGGCAGACCGACGTGAATGACATACACGTTATGCCGCGCGCCGTCGAAAAGCCCCCGGACCCTCCTGCTGAGCCTTCCAAGCCGGATCTGCTAGCTTCGACCACGGGGATGACTGCCCACGTGCGGCCGCTGAAGGTCGACGTGGACCTGGTGCTGGTTCCGGTCACGATCACCGACCCGATGAACCGCTTGGTGACCGGTCTCGACAAGGAGAACTTCCAGCTCTATGAAGGCAACGCCACGCAGGAGATCCGGACATTCTCCAGCGAGGATGCGCCCGTATCGCTGGGCGTAATCTTCGATTCCAGCGGCAGCATGAGCAGTAAAATGGACCGCGCCAAAGACGCGGTCATGGAATTTTTCAAGACGGCGAATCCGCAGGATGAGTTTTTCATGATCACCTTCTCCGACGAACCCGAGGAGGTGAGCGACTTCACCAGTTCGGTGGACGAGATCCAGAACAAACTGGTGTTTGCGGTGCCGCGCCGCCGCACCGCACTGCTGGACGCCATTTACATGGGCGTGAGCAAGATGCGCCAGGCCAAATATCCGAAGAAGGCGCTGCTCATCATTTCCGACGGCGGTGACAACCACAGCCGCTACACTGAAGGCGAGATCCGGTCGCTGGTAAAGGAAGCCGACGTGATGATTTATGCCATCGGCATCTACGATCGCTACGCTTCCGCAGTCGAGGAACGCCTGGGCCCGCAACTGCTGAGCGACATCACGGAACTGACTGGCGGGCGGGCGTTCACTATCGATAATCCTAACGATCTGGGCGATGTCGCGACCAAGATTGGGGTAGAACTGCGCAATCAATATGTTCTGGGATACCGTCCCGCGAAAGTCATGCACGACGGCAAATGGCGTAAGATAAAAGTGAAGCTGCTGCCACCGAAAGGATTGCCGCCTCTACGAGTGTATGCCAGGACGGGATATTACGCGCCCGCGGAATAGGGCCACCAGGTTTCTGTTTCTCTTCACGTTGGTCTTTTGGGCCGGTGCACCGTGGGTGCTGCCAGCCAGTACGCGGCCTGCCCCGCCTCAGGATCAGAGTAAACCCGCCACTTCACCAACTGGCGCCTCCGCCCCGGAAACTGCAATCCCTCCGCAGACCCAGAATAATCAGGATAAGGATAATCAAGATAAGGACAATCAAGACAAGCAACTCAACGACCAGGGAGTCTTCGTCTTCCGCAAAGACGTGGACGAAGTGCTGCTGTACGCCACAGTAGTCGACGACAAACAGCACATTGTCACCAACCTCGACCGCAGTGCCTTCACCATCTTTGAAGACGGGAAGCCGCAGAACATCATCTCGTTCCATCACGTGGACATCCCAGTGGCCATGGGCATCGTGATCGACAACTCGGGATCGATGAAGGAGAAGCGGGCCAAGGTGAACCAGGCCGCGCTAAATCTGGTGCGGTCAAGCAATCCGCGGGATGAAGTCTGCATCGTGAACTTCAATGACGAATATTATCTCGACCAGGATTTCACCAACGATCTGCTGAAGCTGAAAGAGGCGCTGGAAAAAATCGATCCGCGCGGAGGCACGTCGCTCTATGACGCCGTCGTGGCCTCGGCTGAACATTTGAGAAGGTTCGCGCGTCTGGAGAAGAAAGTCTTGTTCCTGGTGACCGACGGCGAAGACAACGCCAGCACCGAAACTCTGGAGCAGGCCGTGAAGCACTTGCAGGAAGAAAATGGGCCGTCGGTGTACGCCATCGGAATTCTGGGCGATGAAGAGCATCCCAAGCGGGCCAGGAAGGCGCTAGAAATCATCGCGCAGCGCACCGGCGGGATCGCATTCTTTCCCAAAACGCTGGATGAAGTGGACGCCATCAGCCGGACCGTCGCGAGCGATATCCGGAACCAGTACGCCATCGGCTACAAGCCAACCAACCCCCGGGGCAACGGCGGCTTTCGGCAGATTCGGGTCGAGGCCAAGTCAGCCAAGGGACACGGCAAGATGACAGTGCGCACCAAGAGCGGGTACTATGCGGGTGCGCAGCCGGCGTCCGGCGGCGCGAAGTAGACGGCTCCTGGTACCTCAGCCGTCTCTATTCAAACAAAGTTTGCATGGTAGAACTGTTAGACGTGAGCGATGCTGAGGGGGCATCACTATGGGCGAAAGCGTGAACGCGGAACAATTCGATTGGGTAACGGAACGGTCGCTGTGCTCACTGGCGAGGGTTTTTGAGCGCTTGGGACTCGAGATTCAGCAGGATGTCGACACCCGCAATGCTATGCGTCCCGCGATCCCCCAGTTTGGATTTGAATACGCATTCGAGATGGTCGGCGACGAGAAGAGTTTCACCGTCCATCTGCACGCATACAAAGTCCACAAATCGGTAACCTTTACGCTCGCCGAAGGGCGCATCGAAGTGCAGGACGCCGATGCGAAAGTGTTCCATGCGACGGTTGGACTGAATGATGCAGGCCAGTGCGTGCTCTACGTAGACGGCAAGGAACGCAGTTCATGGCATGTACGGAAATTGGCTCTGGATCATCTTTTCTTCGCCATCGTTTAGGTAGCAGCGTCTAGAGTACGAATCACCTCGAGATCTGCGAGGACATTACCTTTGGTTCCATTGACGATTCCGCACGCTCCCCGTACCCTGTAACGTGACTCCGAAAACTTCTGAAATGTCCCGCCTGCGCGTAGCCGACGATATTACTCAACTGGTCGGCGAAACTCCCATGTTGCGGCTGAAGCGCCTGGTTCCGGCCGGCTCGGCGGACGTGTTTGCCAAACTGGAGTACCTGAATCCCGGCGGCAGTGTGAAAGACCGCGCGGCCATTGGGATCATCCGGCGCGCCGAGCAGGAAGGAAAGCTTGTGCCCGGCGGCACGATTGTCGAGGCGACCGCGGGAAACACCGGCATCGGCCTCGCACTGATCGGCGTGAACCGCGGCTACAAAGTGAGACTATTTGTGCCGGAGCGCTTCTCCGAGGAGAAAGTTACGATCATGCGAGCCCTCGGCGCCGAGGTTTCCCGCACACCTGACGCCGAGGGCATGCTGGGCGCTATCCGGCAGGCCAAGGCGCTGGTAGCCAGCGATCCCGGCGCATTCATGGCCGGACAATTCGAGAACCTCGCCAATCCCGACTATCACTACGAAACCACGGCTCCTGAAATCTTTGAACAGATGGATGGACGAGTCGATGCCGTTGTTTTCGGTTGCGGTACCTGCGGCACATTTTCTGGAATCGCCCGCTACATGAAAGAGAAATCGCCGAACGTGCAGGCGTATGCGGTCGAAACGCAAGGTTCGACGCTAGGTGGCGGGCAGGCCGGGCCGCATAAAGTGGAGGGAATCGGCACCAGCTTCACCCCGGCAACTTTTAACCGCTCGGTCTGCGATGAAGTGATGATGGTGACGGACGATGACGCCTTCGGCACGGTGAAGGCGCTGGCGGCGCAGGAAGGCGTGCTGGCAGGATCAAGCGGCGGCGCGGCGGTATTCGCCGCATTGAAAGTTGCGAAGAAGCTGGGCGCGGGAAAGCGCGTTGTGACCATCATCCCAGATTCCGCGGAGAGGTATTTGTCGAAGAAGATTTTTGAGGGCGGAGTCTAGCAGTTTTAAGAAGCTCGCCACGGATTTTCACGGATTACACAGATGAAAAAAGAGAAGCAACCAGGATTTGCCACGCGTGCGATTCACTGTGGGCAGGAACCCGATCCCTTGACCGGGTCCGTTACCGTGCCCATTTATCCGACTTCGACGTACGTACAGCAAGGCATTGGCGAGAACAAGGGATATGAATATTCGCGCGTGTCGAATCCCACGCGCACCCGGTTAGAGGAGAATCTCGCCGCGCTCGAAGGCGCTGTAGCGGCTCGCGTGTTTGGCAGTGGCATGGCCGCAATTCATGCGATCGTGAGCATGCTGAAATCCGGTGACCATGTGGTTTGCGGCAACGACCTTTATGGTGGCACGCCGCGGCTGTTCAACCAGGTGATGACCGGGTTCGGGCTGGAGTTTTCTTACATCGATACTTCCGATGCGGAAAACGTCGAGCGCGCCGTCCGCAAGAATACGCGAATGGTTTACGTGGAGACGCCGACGAATCCGTTGATGCGGTTGAGCGATCTTGCGGCCATCAGCCAGATCTGCCGGCGCAAGAAAATTTCACTCGTCGTCGACAACACGTTTATGTCTCCATATTTCCAGCAACCGCTGGCGCTGGGCGCGGACATGGTTGTGCATTCGACGACGAAATTCCTGAACGGCCATAGCGATGGCCTGGGTGGCGTGGTAATGTGCGCGAAACAGGAGCATGCCGACCAGTTGGCGTTTCTGCAGAAGGCCGCGGGCGCGATTCTTTCGCCGTTCGAATGCTGGCTGGTGCTGCGCGGGGTGAAGACTCTGGCGGCGCGCATGGAGATTCACGACCGCAGCGGCCGCATCGTGGCCGATTTTCTGTCGAAGCACAAGAAGGTGAAAGCAGTGTTTTATCCCGGCCTCCCCGATCATCCGCAACACGCCCTTGCGCGTCGGCAAATGACCGGCTTCGGGGCGATGATTACGTTTGAGACCGGCTCGCAGAAAAATGCCAACAAGATGCTGAAGAAGGTGCGCATCTGCTCGCTCGGAGAATCGCTTGGCGGCGTGGAGACTCTGATCTCGCATCCCGCGACCATGACTCATTCCGGACTGGGCGCCAAGGGCCGCGCCGCGATCGGCATCACGGATGGCATGGTGCGAATCTCCGTGGGGATTGAAGATGTGGACGACATTCTGGACGATCTGGATCAGGCGCTAGCTGCGATTTAGGAAAACTTCGTGGCCACGGATTCACGCGGATTTCCACGGATAAATCTTCTAAATGGAAACACCGTCCTGGGGTCTATAGCCTGTACAGAAAGAAAAGGCCTTATCGCATCGATGGAAGCGCTGCGCCACCCAAAAAACGAGCTAGCCTGCTAGGCTGGCAGCGAGCTCGCCAGCCAATCCAGATATTCGGCGCTGCCGTCTTCGATGATGAGCGAAATGCACTCCGGCAGTTCGTAGGAGTGCAACTCGCGGATCGCATCGCGCATGGCGGGAAATCTCTCTGCTGTCGACTTGATGACCAGCAGCCATTCCTGGCTTGATTCCACTTTTCCTTGCCAGCGGTAGACCGATTCAATCTGCGGAACGAGGTTGACGCACGCGGCGAGTTGGCGCTCGACCAGATGGCGGGCGATGTTTCGGGCTTCATCTTCAGACCCGGCGGTGCACAGGACGATTCGTTTGTCGGTCATATAAAATCAGCCGTCAGCTTGGCGATCAGCTCTCAGCCATCAGCTTTCGGCTTCGACGGAGAGATTAGCATCTGGTTGCGGTGGAATGGGGTCGAATATGCTCACGCAAATCAAGTTTGGCACATCGGGTTGGCGGGCGGTCATGGCCGAGGAGTTTTCGTTCGCCAACGTGCGGCGCGCCGTGGTCGGCATCGCCCGCTATGTGGCTGCGCAGAAGCCGCAGGGAGGGCGGGCGCGGGTGATCGTGGGACGCGATCCGCGGTTTCTGGGCGAAACGTTTTGCTCCATGGCGGCGGAGATTCTGACCGCACACGGCATCACGCCGCTGATGGTGGCCGAGGCGGCGCCGACTCCGGCATTTGCCCACGCCGTAATTCAGAACAAAGCCGACGGCGTCATCAATTTCACCGCCTCCCATAATCCTCCGGAATATAACGGCATCAAGTTCTCCACGCCGGATGGCTGCCCCGCCCTGCCCGAGGTCACGAAGAGGATCGAAGCAGAAATCGCGGCCGGCGATGCCGCCCGCTCGGGAAGCGGCCAAACCATTGTGCATGCGGAGCCGCCTGCAGGAATCGAAACGCTCGACCCCAAACCGGCATACTTGAAACGCCTGGGTGAGATCATCGATCTGGAAGTAATTCGGAAGGCGAATCTTCGCGTAGTTTTTGATCCCATGTGGGGCGCGGCGCGGGGATACTCCGACGAGCTGCTGCGAGGCGCCGGCGTTCAGGTTGCCACCGTGCACGATTATCGCGACGTTCTTTTCGGCGGGCACGCCCCCGAACCCGACGATCATCTGCTCGAAGATCTGCGAAAGAAGATGCGCGAGACCGGAGCCCAGATCGGCATCGCCACCGACGGCGACGCCGACCGCTTCGGCATCGTCGACTCCGACGGAACTTTTCTGCAGCCAAATTACGTGATCGCCTTGCTCTTCGATTATCTCGTCGAGAGCCGGGGCTGGAAGAACGGTGTGGCCAAGTCGGTTGCGACTACCAACCTGATCAACGCGCTGGCCGAGAAACATGGCGTAGAGATGCACGAAACTCCCGTGGGCTTCAAGTACATCGGCGAACTCATCATGCAGGATAAGATCGCCATCGGCGGCGAAGAGAGCGCCGGGCTGTCGATTCGTCATCACGTTCCCGAGAAAGACGGCGTGCTGGCTGGCCTGCTGTGCTGCGAGGCGGTCGCGCGCCGAGGCAAGTCTCTGGGCGAACAACTGAAGGCGCTGAGTAACCAAGTTGGTTCCTATTATCCGGAACGGCAGAACTTCCGCTTGACCGCGGAGGTCAAGGCGAAGTTCACTGAGAAGCTGGGGCAAGATCCGCGGGAGTTCTGCGGGCGCCCCGTGGGCAAGGTCGTCCGCACCGACGGATTGAAGCTGGTATTCAGCGACGGGTCGTGGGTCTGCTACCGGCTGTCGGGCACCGAGCCCGTGGTGCGCGTTTACACCGAGGCCCGCAGCGAGAAAGGTCTGGAGAAACTGAGTACGGCCGCGAAGCACTGGATTTTTGAGTGAAGCGGCTGCGGAAATTCTTGGTATGAAGTTTCTAGGCACGAAGTTCTTGGCATGAAGTCCCGCGAATGAAGCCGTTTTCCAAAATCACGAGGTTCCCCCGTCCCGAGGACGGATTCCGCGCTATGGTCGATCGAGCTCCGCAGGCGGAAGCCTTCGCCGCCTCGTGGATTGAGCGGGCGCGTCCGCTGGCGACGCGGGTCTATGCTCTACGGCGCCGCATCGCAACCGTCGCTGTGGCCGTGCTGGCTGCGTCATTGTTTGTCCATGTTATGTTCGGCGCCAATGGAATGGTCGTCTACAAGCAGAAACGCGCCGAGTACGAAGCCTTGCAGAAGCAGCTAGCCCAGGTGCAGCAGGAAAATGACCGCTATACCCAGCAGATTCAAGGCTTGAAGAGCGATCAGAAATCCATCGAAAAAGAAGCGCGCGAGCAACTGGGGTACGCCAAGCCCGGAGAGTATGTCTATGTGCCGCCGGCTTCGGCGAAACCCGCGCCAGTCCCGACTAGTTCCGTGAAAAAATAGCGCGTGAGAATTCTTGGCCTGCGGCCTCCGCGGTGCCTGCAACTTCCGAGTCATTACTTCGCGCCCGCGCTGACAATTCTCGCCTGACTGTGTGGTATATTTCGGTTGCCTCATTTCACAACCAAGCGGGGATTGGCTGTGCCCGGAAGGGACGGCACAATGTTCATCGCGAGTGCTTGATTGCAGTCTGGGGCCCGCAATCTGAAGTTCAAAAAAGGAGAACTACCGGCCATGAGAAAAGTTCTGCTGATCTGTCTTGCGCTAAGTTTCCTGTTTGCCTTGTCGGCGATGGCGTTCGATGACATGGGCAAGAGTATGACCGTCAACGGCTGGATCGCCGACGCAAAATGCGGCGCGAAGATGGGTAGTGCGGCGGGAGCGGCCTGCGCCCAGAAGTGCGTAGCTGCCGGTGAGAAGATGGTCATCGTAACCGATGGTGATTCGAAGGTGCTCGCCGTCGACAACCAGGACGCGCTGAAGGGTCATGCGGGTCATCACGTCGCCGTGACTGGCACCGTGTCGAAAGATTCCATTCACGTGGACAGCGTGAAGATGCTGTGATCGGTTCCACGGACTGAAAATGGGCGAATGAGTTGGATTGAGGGCGACGACGAGTCGCCCTTTTTATTTTTGTGGGAAGAAACAGGGGAAGGGGATTGAGAAATTGAGAAATTTAGTAATTGTGCAATTGAAAATCAGCTTGGTTGCACGTTTTCAATTTCCCAATTACCAAATTTCTCAATTTCTCAATTCATCTTACGATGCCTTCCAGCGGCGAACTCGCGGTGGCGTATAGCTTCCTCGGCATGCGCCCTGAAAGATAAGCCTGCCGTCCCGCCAGCACGGCGTGGTGCATGGCTTCAGCCATGAGCACGGGATCCTGCGCGGCCGCGATGCCGGTGTTCATGAGCACCGCGTCAGCGCCAAGTTCCATAGCGATGGCGGCGTCGGAGGCCGTGCCCACTCCGGCGTCGACGATCAGCGGCACGCCTGTAATCATTTCGCGCAGAATGCGAATGTGGGCCTGATTCTGAATTCCCATGCCGCTGCCGATGGGCGCGCCCAGCGGCATGATCGTAGCCGCGCCGGCGTCAATCAGCCGCTTGGCAAAAACAATGTCGTCCGAAGTGTAAGGCAAGACCGTGAAGCCTTCTTTCACCAGCACGCGCGTAGCTTCAAGCGTGGCCTGCACGTCGGGATAAAGCGTAGCCTGATCGCCGATCACTTCGAGCTTGACCCAATCAGAGAGGCCGACTTCGCGTCCCAGGCGGGCTGCGCGGATGGCTTCGTCGGCGGTGTAGCAGCCGGCGGTGTTGGGCAGTAGAAAATATTTCTTCGGATCGATGTAGTCGAGCAACGATTCGTTCTCACGGCCAAGCTTGCCGCGGTCGAGGTTCACGCGGCGCACCGCGACCGTGACCATCTCCGCGCCACTGGCTTCGAGCGCGCGCGCCGTTTCCTGAAAGGATTTGTATTTTCCCGTGCCCACGATCAGGCGCGAGCGGAAGGAGCGTCCGGCAATAACGAGTGCGTCCTGCATTCGCCTATTGTAATACTCCGAAACGATGTCAACCTGAAATCCGGCGAAGGCGGATTGAGGGACCCTACGACAGTAAACGCTTTGATGATGTGGATGGGAATGCCCGTGGCGATGGAGAGTGCCGTCCCCCGCCGGCGCTGTTGTCAAGCCCTGCGTTTCGTAAGGTCCCTCCGAGAGCTGTCGCTCTCGTCAGGATGACAGAAAAAGTTTAACTTTGTGGCACCGCCGTGGCTTCCGCCTGCGCATACAGCTCATCGATCTGTTTTTTGTAGCGCTCTTCAATCACGCGCCGCCGGAGTTTCAAGGTCGGCGTCAGGACGCCGTTGTCGATGGTGAATTCATCGGCTACGAGCATGACGCGCTTCAGCTTTTCGAAGCGCGCCAGATTCCCGTTAATGCCGTCGACGATCCCCTCGTAGAGCGCCTGGGTTTTCGGATTGGCGACTAGCTCCGCTCGCGATGCAAACGCGACGTTATTCTCCCGCGCCCATTCCTCCAGCGGTCCAAAGTTGGGAGACACCAGCACGGACGCAAATTTCCGTTTGTCGCCAAGGATGGCCGCCACTCCAACCAGGGGATTGAGTTTCAGCGAATTCTCGATCGGCTGCGGCGCGATAAATTTTCCGCCAGACGTCTTGATCAGATCCTTCTTGCGATCCGTAACAGAAAGATACCCATCGGCGTCAATGTTGCCAATGTCGCCGGTCTTGAACCAGCCGTCGTTTATCTTGCCATCGTTTACCTTGCCATCGACAAACGCGGCCTTCGTCTCTTCCGGCCGATTCCAGTAGCCTTTAAACACCGACGGTCCCTTCACCAGGATCTCTCCGTCCTCCGCAATGCGCACTTCCAGATTCGACAAAATCTTCCCCACAGTCCCAATGCGGTGATTGCTGGGCGTATTCACCGCGATGACGGGCGAGGTCTCCGTGAGGCCGTAGCCCTCGTGAATGCGAATGCCCATCTTGGCGTACCACTCTGCGAGTTCCCGCCCCAGCGGCGCGCCGCCCGAGATGAAAGTCTCGATCCGACCACCCATGCCCTCGCGAATCTTCGAAAACACGAGGCGATTGGCCAGTTTCCAACTGCGCGAAGTAGGAGTCTTTCCGGCGAGGATCTCAGGCTTATGGTCTTGTCCCACAGAAACGGCCCAGTCGTAAATGGCACGCTTGGGCAGGCCTTTGGCTTTCTGCTCCGCCTGCGCATAGATTTTTTCGTAAACCCGAGGCACCGCCACAAAAACCGACGGCTGCACTTCCAACAAACTCGCGGGCAGCCGGTCGAGAAACGGGCAATAAGCCAGTGTCACCCCGTGATACAGCATGGAAAAATCGAGGTGTCGCGCCGTGATGTGACAGAGCGGCAGGAACGAGATGTTGATCAACCCGGCCGTCATATCGAAACCCTGCAGCGCGCACTCAATGTTCGAAGCAATGTTGCCGTGAGTCAGCATTGCTCCTTTAGAAGCGCCCGTCGTTCCCGAGGTGTAAACGATGGTCGCCAGATCGTCGGGACCAATCGCGCGAGCTTGCGCCTCAATTTCGGCTGCGAGGTTCTCTGACCCCTGCGACATCATCTGTTTCATCGAGATGCAGCGGCTCGCGAATGGAGCTAAATCCCCCGCGAACTCTACCGGATCCATCACGATGATTTTCTCAAGCTTCGTTTGCGGTAGGATCGACACGATCTTGCGCAATTGCTGGTCCGACGACAGAAAGATAGCCCGGCAGCCCGAGTCATTCAGTGCGAACGCAGTCTGTTCCGCTGTAAGCGTGGTGTAGAGCGGCACCGTAACGGCCCCAAGCAGCAGGCTTGCAATATCGGCCGTAGGCCACTCAGGGCGATTTTCGCTGAGGATGGCGATGCGATCTCCCGCTCGCACTCCCCAGGCATGCAGCGCGTGGGTGGTTCGCGCCACGCTTCGGCCAAACTCGCGGGAGGAAATCGGCAGCCACTTCCCGGCATCGCGATGCGGATCGCAGTACAGCATCATGCGGTCCAGGTCGCGCTCGACCGCGGCGAAGAAAATATCGTTAAGAGTGGCAATGCTCATTTCGTCTTTGTTTCTTTCAAAGCCCCGGCGCGAACCGGCGTCGCGAGACTGCTCCGATTGCACTTTACTGTTTTGTGAGCCGTTTGAGCAATGCGAAAGGTCGCTAGACTGGGCAACCGTTGCTTGTCATCCCGAGCACCGCGAGGGATCTGGGTTCTGGCCGCTGCAACTGTCGTCGTAGCGGCGGGCAAACACCCGGATCCCTCGCGGTGCTCGGGATGTTACTTCCCTTCGGGAGCCAAATCCGCTGCTGCCTCGTCGCACTTCCGCAATTGAGGAAACTAAACCGTCTCTATTGTGTTTACACGGATGCCGGTAAAATCTACGGCATACGGATTTCCTATTCCGCGGGGGCGGAGATATGAAAACGCGCACGATGTGGGTTCCGCTCGTTCTGCTGGCTAGCTCTGCATTTATGCTGCAAGCCGCGAGCATAGCGCAAGCGCAAGATGACGCCGGCGTTCAAACTCAGGTTCAAAATCAGAGTCCAGATCAGAGTCAGAATGAAGATCAGGATCAAAGCCAGGATCCTCCCGGCCGCGTAGCGCGACTGAACTTCTTCGATGGCGACGTGCAGTTTCGGCCCGCTGGCGAAGACGACTGGGTCGCCGCGGTTCCCAATCGTCCCATGGTCACCGGCGACGATCTTTGGGCGGACGAGGATTCCCGCGCCGAAGTTCACGTTGGCTCGGCAGCCATCCGCCTCGGCACGAAGACTGGGATCACATTCCTCGCCCTCGACGACCGCACCACGCAGATTCGGCTCGCGCAAGGGTCGCTCATTCTCCGCGTGCGCCACGTCGATGATGACGATACCTACGAGATCGATACCCCAAACATCGCGTTCAGCCTGCTGCAGCCTGGGGAGTACCGGGTGGATGTGAGCGAGGACGGAAGCCAGACGGTCACCACCGTCTTTCACGGCCGCGGCCGCGTCACCGGCGGCGGATTTACTTATACCGTGGTCGCGAATCAATCCGCCACATTTACCGGCAGCGATCATCTCGATTATGACCTTGGCCAGCTTCCTGCGGAGGATGATCTGGATAGCTGGGCTTTCAATCGCGATAGTCGCGAAGATGACGCCGACTCCGCCAATTATGTTTCCCGCGAGATGACGGGCTACGAAGATTTGGACGACAACGGCGACTGGAGCTATGTCGCCAGCTATGGCATGTGCTGGCGGCCACGCGCCCTCGTCGTGGGATGGGCTCCCTATCGCTTCGGGCACTGGGCGTACATCGGACCGTGGGGTTGGACTTGGGTCGAGAACGAGCCCTGGGGATTCGCGCCATTTCATTACGGGCGCTGGGCATTCGTAAACAACGGATGGTTCTGGGTGCCGGGGCCGGTGGTGGTGCGTCCGATCTGGGCGCCTGCGCTGGTCGCGTTCGTGGGCGGCGGCGCAGGTTTCCGCTTCTCGGCTGGCGTGGGCGTGGGATGGTTCCCGCTCGCACCGGGCGAAGTCTATCTGCCGGGATATCGCGTGAGCCGCGCTTACGTCAACCAAGTGAACATCACCAATACGGCAGTCAGCGTTACGCGGGTGACGGAGGTCTACAACACGGTGGTCGTCAATCGAACGACCGTTCATGGAACGACAGTCGATCGAAGGGCCGTGAACAACATCTCATACGCGAATCAGCGCGTGACCAACGGTGTGACCGTGGTGTCGCGGGATGCGTTTGTGAACGCGCGGCCGGTGGCGCAGAACATCATGAAAGTGGACGCGCATGAAATTGCGGCAGCGCCGGTGAGTCACTTGGTCGCGGCCGAGCCAATTCATGCGAGCGTGGTCGGCGCCGGACGGCCAGTTGCGGTTAAGCCGCCGGCAGCAGTGGTCAGCCGTCCGGTGGTGGCGGTAAGAACGCCGCCTCCACCTCCGCAACCGATCGAGCAGCGGCAATCGCAGGCCGGGGGACATCTGAATCAGCAGGCGCTGGTGCGTCCAGCTGGAGCGTCGCAACCGGCGGTCAGCCAGAATCGTTCGCAACCACCGGCGCAAGACGGCTTCAAGTCGTTTACGCCGCCCGGCGGCAACAGCCAGGTTAGACAATTGCCGCAAACGCAGCCGCGCGTCTACGAGATGCAGGGAAGCCCACAGGTCGAGGACCGGCCCGGGGATCGACAGGATCAAAATGGTCAGCCGGTGAATCCGCAGTCGGGGAAACAGGATTCCGGGAAACAGGGTTTTCATCCGCCACAGCGGCAGAATTCCTCTTCGCAGGAAACTCATCCGCTGGTGAGACCGACGCCGCCAGTGCAGGAGCGCAGCCCGCAGCAGGAGCAGCAGCAGGAACAGAAGTTCAATCAATGGCAACAGCAGCGGCCGGCTTCTCCGCCGCCAGCTCCAAGACCCGCTCCTCCGCCACGGGCAGCACCTGCACCGGCAGCGGCGCCGCCGCCCAAGAAGTGACGTTGACGCGGACGCGTTTCTTGCGATGTGATAGGGTTCGCATGAGATGGACCGCGAATCAGACAATCAGTGACGCAATGCCGGGGGAAGCGCAGGCTCTCCCGGTATTTTTTCGACGGAGCGCTTTTTCTCGCAGAACCATCATCGAAATAGAGTGACCGAAGAAAAATGATCGAGGCCAAGCGTCCCACGATGAACTGGATGGATGTCCTCTGGCTGGCGCTGCTCGCCGGATTGGCCCTGCTGCCGCCGGTGCGGGAAATCCATAAGCAACTCATCCTCCTGGCATTTGGTGTGATCCAGTTGAGCGAGGGATGGCTGGTTGCCCGCCTGCCCCGCCGCGGCCCCGTCTATTTAGTCTTGCTGAAGATTTCCCTGGCAACACTGCTCATCGATCACACCGGCGAGCTGAGCATCAACAGCAGTTACTACCCCATCTACTATCTGCCCGTGGTCACGGCCGCGGAATACTTCGGCTCCTGGGCAACGTTGTTGTGGACTGCGCTGGCCTCGGCCGCGTACTGCTCCTATCTTTATCCTGCGCTGCAAGAGTATGAGATCACGACCGAGAGCTATGGTCTGCTCGCGATTCGCATTCTCTTCTTCTTCCTTGCGGCGATGGTGGTGAATCGCTTCGTGGTCGAGAACCGGCGCCAGACGCTGCGCTATCAGGAACTGGCGGAGACTCTTGCTGAAACCAATCGCCGTCTCGAGCAGGCGCAGGCCGAGGCGCGGCGATCCGAGCGTCTGGCCGCGCTCGGCCAGCTCTCGGCCGGACTCGCGCACGAGATTCGCAATCCTCTGGGAGTGATCAAAGGTTCCGCCGAAATGCTGACGCAGAAGCTGGGAGAGTCGAACCCGCTGGCCGCCGAACTTGCGGGATATATCTCGACCGAAACCAACCGCCTGAGCGCGCTGGTCACACGCTTTCTGGATTTCGCGCGCCCTTTGCACGCCGATCTCACTCCGCAAGACATCACTACCGTACTCGACCGCGCCTTGAACGATGTCGCGCAGCTGTGGAAGGGCGCGCGGGTCCGCGTCGAGAAAGAATACGAATCCGGTCTGCCGCTGGTGCCGCTTGATGAAAGCCTGTGCGAGCAGGCCTTCCTGAATATTGTGCAGAATGCTTACGATGCCATGGGCGCAACTGGTGGCGTGTTGCGTGTGACGGTTCGCAAAACGCGAGCCAGCGGGCGCGATGGCGGCGATCTTGACGGGGGCAATCTTGAAGGAGTTGAAGTGCGCATCGAAGATACTGGACCGGGAATTCCGCTTGAGTTGCGCGAACAAATATTCAATCCGTTTGTGACCACCAAAAAAACCGGCGTCGGCCTGGGATTGTCGATTGTCTCGAAGATTATCGACGGACATCACGGCACCATCCGGATCGAAGTCCCGGACTATGCCGCTGGTGGCGTTGCAGCGGTCCAGTCTGCAGCGGGCCAAGATACAACAGACTCCGGCGCCCGTTTTGTGATATTTTTCCCCGCGGCCAGCGAGAATGCAACGGTTGGATCCACTGCCCATCTGGTGATCTCGTGAAATGGATCTCGTGAAACTCCGAATTGAGGAAGAGAAAGACAGGGAATCGAGGACGACGCGCTCATGCCGGCAATTCTGATTGTCGAGGACGAAGCGAAAATGCGGCGCCTCCTCGAGTTGAATCTGGGCGAGGACGGCTTCACCACGTTCTCCGCAGGCGACGCCGAGGCCGGCCTCAAGTTGCTGCGCGAGAATCCCATCGATCTGATTTTGACTGACTTGAAACTGCCCGGCATGAACGGACTGGAGTTTCTGCAGACCATCAAGCGGCAGAACGCCGCTCTGCCCGTCGTCGTAATGACCGCATTTGGCAGTGTTGAAACCGCGGTCGAGGCCATGAAGGCGGGGGCCAGCGACTATGTGCTGAAGCCGTTTTCGCTGACCGAGATGCGGATGGTCATCCATAAAGAACTGGACGTCCGCAATCTGCGGGAAGAGAACCGGACTTTGCGCGAAGCGCTGGGCAAGCGTTACGCGCATCCGAACATTGTCGCCCGCAGCCCGAAGATGCAGGAAGTGCTGGCCACGGTGGAGCGCGTTGCCCCGACTAATGCGACCGTGCTTCTCGGTGGCGAGAGCGGCGTGGGCAAGGATTTGATTGCGCGCGCCATTCACGAAAAATCGCGGCGCGCGTCGGGACCATTTCTTAAGATCAACAGTACGGCCATCCCTGAGAATCTTCTGGAAAGTGAATTGTTCGGCTTCGAAAAAGGAGCGTTCACTGGAGCGGTTGCCAGCAAGCCGGGAAAGTTTGAACTGGCCGACAAGGGCACGCTGTTCCTCGATGAGATTGGCGATGTGCCTCCGGTCACGCAGGTGAAATTGTTGCGCGTGTTGCAGGAGCGCGAGTTCGAGCGCCTGGGGGGAACGCGCACCGTGAAAGTTGATGTTCGCCTGATCGCAGCCACCAACCGCGATTTGCGGGCGGCGCTGGAGCAAGGCACGTTTCGCGAGGATCTTTACTATCGACTGAACGTTGTGCCCATCGACATTGCGCCGCTGCGCGAGCGTAAGGAGGATATTCCCGACCTCGCGAACTTGTTTATCTCTCAGTTCAGTGGAGAATCTGGCAAGCCCGTGGAAGGCATTACGCCCGAGGCGATGCAGATTCTGGTGAACTATCACTGGCCGGGAAATGTCCGCGAGCTGCAGAATATTGTTGAACGTGCGTGCGCGCTGGCGAAGGGCAGCGTACTCACCCCGGCGGACATCCACCTGGATACGCGTACTGTAAAAGCGGCGAACGGTGCCGCTGGTTTTCTTCCCGATGGCATGACGCTGGAGCAGTGGGAAGATGAAATGGTGCAGGAGGCCCTGCGCCGGGCCAACGGCAACAAGAGCCAAGCCGCGCGCCTGCTGGGATTGTCCCGCAATGCGCTGCGCTACCGGCTCTCAAAAATCGGGATTGCGGATGAGGGGGAGAAGGAGGGTTGAGAAGCACTCAGCGCTTAGCACTTGGCATTCAGCCCGTTCAGGTTCATGGCGCAAAAAGGAAGCAGATTCCTCGTTTCGCTCGGAATGACAGGCTGAATCTGTTCCTGCTGAACGATAACCGCGCGAAAACGAATTGACGCACTCAAATACGACCAAGGAGAGAACATGAAAGCCAGATTCGCTGTGTTCCCGATACATGGGTTGACGTTTATGTTGCTATGCATCCTGGCCGCGCCGGGCGTCTTCGGGCAGACCGCTAAGAGCGATTTTTTCAAGACTTCCGATGGCATCCGGATCCACTACGTTGAAGCCGGCACGGGCCGCGCCATCGTTTTCATTCCGGGCTGGACCATGCCGGCCTGGATCTGGCAAAAGCAGATCGACGAGTTCGCGAAGAAATATCGCGTGATTGCGGTCGATCCGCGTTCGCAGGGCGAGAGTGACAAGCCCACCTACGGCCACCTGCCCGAAACCCGTGCTCGCGACTACAAGGAACTCGTGGATCACCTCGGCCTGAAGCAACCGGTTCTGGTGGGCTGGTCGATGGCGTGCGGCGAACTGGTGAAATATGCCGAACAGTTCGGCAGCGATAACGTCGGCGGGTTCGTTCTGGTCGACGGATTTCTCTGGGAGAAGCTGAGCCCGGAGGCGTTCGCCTTCATGTCGGGATGGATGAACCAGTTGCAGCAGGATCGCCAGAAACAAGCCGAGGGCTTTGTCCGCAGCATGTACACGAAGCCGCAGCCGGAAGAATATTTGAAGCGGGTTGTCGACGCCTCCGTCCAGGTGCCGGCCGACACCGCGGCGGTTCTGGTTTACGACATGATTGCGGTGAAGGATTTCTCGCCCGGCCTGGCCCGAATGAATCGGCCCGTTCTGTTTGCCTATCAGCCCGGCTCGCAGGGGACCGCCGACTTCCTGAAATCGAAGCTCGGAGACAAGCTGCGCCTCGAAAAATTCGAGGGCGACGGTCACGCGCTGTTCGTCGACGATCCGGAGAAATTTAATCGCCTGCTGGAAGATTTTGTAAAGGGCCTGCCTAGCGAGTGAGAGCTGCGTTCGAAAATCGGGTCGGCAGACGATAACTGGCTGAAAACCACCACCCTTGGCTGAGGTCGGCCAATTTCGTCGAATGCGCCCGAACTGCCCGTTCCATTTGCCTTATTCCTTGCTGAAAACAAATGAGTTGCAGGCTTGGCCCGCAGCCCGGTTTGGCCCGGCACTTGCCCATCCTTTTGGCAGAGACATTCCTCGGCATGCGGGTTTATACCATCAGGACCAGTTCGGAGAGGCGGGTTATGAAGAGCAAGTTCTTACGAGGCACGGTCATAGCAGGTTCGGCAGTTCTAGCTTTGGCACTATCGGGTGCGCTGTCGATTGGCGCGCTGGCGCAGACCACCCAGGAAACTCCCGCGCCCTCGGATCAACCCAGTGCGCCTATGGAAATTGGGCAGGGCAAACCTAGCGCGGGTCAGCAGGCACCAGCTCAGCCGGGCCCGATGGGACAGGATCAAAATGAAGATCAGGCTGGGCCGCTCAGCGACGGGACTGACGGGCCTGCTGATGCACGGCCGACTGAGGCGCAGCCCGGTGGACCTTCGGGCGAAGGTCCGGCAAAGACGGACCAGGGTGTGGCGCGCATTAGCCTGACTCACGGCGAGGTTTCGACCCAGCGCGGTGATTCCGGCGACTGGTCGGCGGCGGTGCTGAATCAGCCGGTCATGGGTGGCGACAAGGTTTCAACCGGCGACAATTCGCGCGCCGAATTGCAGCTTGATTTTGCGAACACGCTTCGACTGGGCGCGAACTCCAAGGCGAACTTCGCAACCTTCACACACAGAAATATTCAGATTCAGCTGGGCCTGGGGCTCGCAACCTACACGGTGTCGAGAGACAGCGAAGCCGAGCCTGAGATCGACACGCCGAACGTGGCGGTGCATCCGGCGCACAAGGATGGCGTGTTCCGCATTGAAGTGCGGCCGGATGGCGACACGTTGGTGATTGTACGCGAAGGTGAAGCACAGATTGCCACTCCGCAAGGCAGCGCCGAGGTTCACAGCGGAGAAATGGCAACGGTGCGCGGCGACAGCAATTCCGCGCAGTACAAAATTTCTCCGGCTCCGGAGCGCGACGATTGGGATCGCTGGAACAGTGACCGCGATCACATGATCCGCAACGCCAGTTCGTGGGGTCATACTAATAAGTACTACACCGGAACGCAGGATCTGGACGCCTATGGGCGCTGGCAGAACGTTCCTGACTACGGCGACGTGTGGGTTCCGAACGAACCGGCCGGCTGGGTTCCGTATCGCGACGGCAACTGGACTTACCAGCCTTACTACGGATGGACTTGGGTGGGCTACGAGCCCTGGGGATGGGCGCCGTATCACTATGGGCGCTGGTTTCCATATGGGGGCGCGTGGGCGTGGTGGCCGGGGCCGGTATACGGATACTATCGTCCGTTCTGGGCGCCGGCTTATGTGTCGTTCTGGGGATGGGGCGCGGGCTTCGGCTTCGGATTTGGTTTTGGTGGTTGGGGCGGTTTCGGATGGCTCCCGATTGGGCCTTGCGATTATTTCCATCCCTGGTGGGGTGGATATGCGGGACGGTTTGGCGTAGTCGGCTTCCATGGCGGATATGGCAGGTATGGTGGCATCGCTCCGCTGCACGCCGGAACGCGCTTCTCGAACATAGCCAACATTCATGACGCCCACGTGGGCGGGGCTTTGTCGACGGTGAACGCGGGACACTTCGGTGCAGGCCGAGTGACGGCCGCGGCGGCGACCCACGCGCAGTTGGGCGGCGCGCGCATGATGGCGGGGAATCTGCCCGTGGTTCCATCGCGGGCGAGTCTGTCGGCCAGCGGACGCGCGGCGGCACCGTCCACGGTGCGCAACGGTACGGAACATTTCTTCGGAGCTGCGCACAGTAGCGCTTCGCGGCAATCGTTTCAGCAGGAGACGGCCAGCCTGCGGCAGAGCATGGCGCAAAACCATGTGGGGGCAGTTCCGGCGGGCGGGCGCGAGGGCGCCGGCGAATCCGCGTCGGCGCGGGGGCCGAGTGCGGGCACGTCGCGGGCGTTTACTCCGCCGAGCGGTAGTGGTCGCTCGTCTGCGTCAGGGCCGGCGGCTGCGCCGAACACAGAGGCGCGCAGCACAGCGCAGTCTGCTGTTTCCAACCGAGATGGATTCCGGCCGTTCACTCCGCCATCACACAGCGACGCGGCGCGTGGAGAGTCCGGTGTGACGTCTGGTGGGCAATCCGGCGGACAGGCGGAACGCGGTGGCAGTGGAAGCTACTGGAACCGGACTGCGCCGAGTTCGACGGGAGCGAGGGCCAGTGGTTCGTATGCGGACGGCTATGGGCGCGGGGCGTCCTCGGGGTCGTCTTCGGGATCGTCGCGGCCGCAGTTGGATATGCGTCAGCCGATCGTGCGTAGTCCGTCCAACGGCGGCTATCGTGCGCCGACGTATCATGCGCCGAGCTACGGCGGATCGCATAGCGCGCCGAGTGGGGGACACGTGAGCGCGCCCAGTGGTGGCGGGCATAGCGGCGGCGGTGGGCATCACTAAGGGCAGGAGGCGTGGCAAGCAACGTCCCTACTAATGGAACGAGTTGCTGTAAACGAAGTGAAGACAGAGGCGAGAAGGGCGTGCTTCGCGGCACGCCCTTCTTTTTGGGGATGGGAAATTCGTCGGTTACGGTCGGGCGTAGGCGGGGCTGTCGGGGTCGGGTCGATCGTAGTCGCGTCCGTATTTATTTTTGTGAGCCTGCGCTATGTCGGTCTCGTTCACCGTGAAGGCTCCGAGTGAAGTGTCTCCGGGAGCGACCGTAATCTCACGGGTGAGGGCGCGAAGCGTATCGGGCGCGGCCGCAGGGTGAAATACCTGCAGTTCGTAGCGGCCGGGCGGAACATTGGGAATGACGATGTCTCCGCGCGCGTCGGAAATGGCGTAGTAGGGCGTGGCCAGTGCGATCACCACCGCGCTCATCTGCTCATGAATATTGCAAAAAATGAATGAGATGCCGGGTTTGTCGAATTGCACCACGCGGGTGCTTCCGCTTTCGTAAAGTCCAAGATCGAAGCGCTTGCCCTCGAACAGCGAAAACACATTGTGAAAAAACGGATCGTGATTGGGAAACTCCACTTTGCCGCCTACTGGGATCACTAGAAGTGACGGGTGAAACATTTTGTCTTTCTGCACCAGTTGCGGAATGTGGTCTTGTTGAGGTGGTTTAAGCGTCACGCCCTTAGGAGTTAACCAGACGACAGCCATCGCAGCGTTCGCCCGGGAACGTCCATTCTGGGTCAGCTGAACGTGTCCCTTCAGCGATGCCTGCTGGGCGGAGGCGCACACTGCCGCCAGAGCAACGAAGAGCAACACAAGACGATGGACCGAATGGGCTATCAAAACAAAATCCCCACCGATAGATTGACCTGGTTCGTGCTGCTGCTGGCGTCGAAGATGGGGAAGGTGTGCAATCGCCGGAATTCCGCCGATAGCAGCAGATCGGAGCGCGGGCGAAAGACAACATTTCCCAGAGCGCCGCGGTTGCGTCCGATGATTTCTCCAAAGTTGTTTTGGTCGGTGGCGAAACCGCGCACATCGCCGGTGAAAGCGTCGTCTTCGGCGATGACGCCGTTCAATTCGAGCTTGGGAGTCAGGTGGAATTTGAGTTGAGTCCATCCGCCGGCGGTGTTGAGGCCGCGGATTGGAGTGGAGCCAGCATACGGGTTGCCGCCATACACGATGGAAGTTCCGATCGCGCCGCCCAGTCCGCCAATGCCGCGGCCACGGTAAAACTCGCCGGAGAGACCCAGACGCGGAACAATCGGAACTTGCCAGTCGGCCATTCCAGCGTAAGCGTCGACGAAACGGCCCCAAGTCCAGTCCTGGCGGCCATAGTAACCGGCGACGCCGAAGGTAAGCGGATGATTCCACACCGGACGCGACCAGGCGGTGCGCAGCGCGTAAGCGGGCTGGCCGGACATTTCCCCGGCCTGCGCGGACCGGTAGAACGAATCGCTGGGATACTCCCAATCGAGGTTGTCGAGAATTCCCGCCTGCACGGTTACGGTTTGCTGGTGGGAAATGGAGAAGCGATGCTCGACGCGCAGTTGCGGCGTCCAGCCCCAAAGATTTCCGGCGAATGCGAAGGCGGGCGTGGCCAGTGATGCAAACGAAGTGGGTGAAAGCGGCGAGATGAACAACGCGTCCTGGCCCGCGACAATGGAGGTATTTTCCCAGTCGAAGCGCACGTCGGCAGTTTGCAGGCGGACGATTCCGAAGTTCACGCCGTTGCCGGTGGCGGGAAACCCTCCGGCGAAATCGAGTTGAACGTCGGCTGAGGTTCGGGCTCCGCCGATAGTCGGCCCGAAGACTTCGAGGCCGATTTCCGACTGCCGCATGGTCGCCCCGAGAGCGGCTTCAGGCGCGCCTGGAGCGACCGGCTCGGAATAACTGGGAAAATCCAGATTGTCGGATCCGCCTACATTGCGGAAGGCGTTCATCAGAACGATGCCATGCAGGCGCGCGCGGTACTTGGACGCGCTCTCGACTTTGGTCTGGTATTGTTCGTCGATTTTCGAGCCGAGCAACGAACTGGAGTCTTCCAGTTTCTGCACACGTTCTTCGATGGGGCTTGAGCCCGCCGGAGTCGCTGTGCTGGTCGTGCCCGATGGATTCTGCGGGGAAGCGGCGGTGGCGACTGTGATTGAGTTGGCATTCACGGGCGTTGGGGGATGCTCCAACAGAGCGCGCGTGGATTCGAGGTCGTGGCGCAGTTGATGCATCTCGGCGCGGGACTCGGCGTTTTCGGCGCGCATCTCTTCCACCAGACTGCGAAGTTCGCGGACCTGATCCTGCAGGTCATGCACGGCGTTTGCGGTCTCACCCGGCGCCGCGGCACTTGCGGCCGTCTGCGCCTGGCTGAGTGTGCTGCAAACGAAGAACGAGGCGACCGCCAATGCGGCCACGCGAATAGAAATTTGAACGAAAATCGGAATAAAAATCGAAACCCAAAAAATCTTAAGGCTCTTCACACCGTCCTCCTACACCATCCAGGGTCATGATCCAGGGTCAGGCACTTGGCGAAGAGACGGGTTGTGCCTATGGGCCCGGATGCGAAATCGAATTCCGTCGGGTGTCATCCCGTTGCGCGGGCACGAGCGAAGCAGCGTCCGCGCTGGGCTCGCCGGCATTGCGGGAGGCGACCTGCAGGCGCCCGGGCAGCACGATCCGGAAAATCGTGTTCCCTTGGGACGTGCCATGAACTGCGCGTTCCACCACAATTTCTCCGCCGTGGTCCTGCACAATCTTCTGTACGACTGCCAGTCCTAATCCAGTGCCGTTTTCTTTCCCGTAGCTGACGAAGGGATGAAACAAACGGTCACGAATGGATTCGGCAATTCCGGGACCGTTGTCGGCGACCGAAATTGTAACGGAACCTGCAACCTCAGCAGCGGTGACTTCCACTTTGCCGCCCAGTGCGGGCGCCGCTTCGCAGGCATTCAGGAGCAAGTTGTAGAGAGCACGCTCCAGCTTGCGCTGATCAAACCATCCTGCCAGTTGAGTGGCGCACAGCACATCGATGGAGCGGGCGTGATGCCGGGGATGCAGGCGCACTGCCAGCACAGATCGCTGGATGGTTTCCGAAACGTTGGCGTAGGCGGGGGTGAGCGATTCGCGGGTGCGGGCGAATTCGAGCAGGGAATCGATGAGGTCGGTCATTAAGTTCACGCCGGTGCGAACTTCCTGATACAGCTCTTCGCGCTGCACTGGGGTGAGGTGACTGTCGCAAAGAAATTCAGAGTTGGCGACGATGGCGGCGAGAGAGTGGCGCAGATCGTGAGAAATCGAGCTGGCCATCCGACCAATCGTGGCCAATTGTTCGGACTCCAGCAGGTCGTGCTGGCTCTTGAGCAGGCTGGTGCGCATGCGATCGAAAGCGAGGGTCAATTCGGCGACTTCGTCTCCTCCGCGGGGATCGAGGGGATGATGGAAGTCTCCGCCTTCCAAAGCGCGGACACCGGCGACGAGATTGCCGAGAGGCCGGGTGAACGTATGCGAGGTGAAAAACACCAGACCACTGCCCACCAGGATCGCGGCGAGGCCCAGCAGCAGCAGATAACGATTCAGCCGATCCAGGAACTTCGTCGCCTGATCGTACGAGCCCAGGACGCTCAAGCGTACCGGTGTGGGCCGCGAACCCGAGAGTACGAGGGAAGTGGCGAGGAAACGTTCGCGACCGATCTCGATCTCCCGGGACATGTCTTGCGGATCGTCATGCGCAGAGCTGGCGATGAGTCGCTGAATACTTCCGCTCTGCACTTGCGCCGCAGTCAGCGTTGTCCCTACGATTTCATTTCCGCAGGAAAAGGCTACCTGGCTGCCGGCAACTTTGCTGACTTCTGCGGCGAGGCGGTCATTGATCTCGTAGCCGATCACGAGGAATCCGAGCAGAGTGCCGTCCGTCTTCGATCCCCGATAGATCGGCTCGACGAAAGTCTGGTAGAGGTGATGATCCCCCAGCCACCAGTGGCTGGATTCGCCGCGGTCGTCGTCGAGAGACTGCTGAAAATATCTTTCCGCGGCTTCCTTTGTAAATCCGGGAGTCTTGGTATGCAGCGCAACGACTCGGCCGGCGCGATCGACCATGACAAAAAGATCGCTGGCCGCGATTTGCGAAATGTCCTGTGATGCGTCCTGAATCGTCACCGGATCGGGGCTGGTCATAATGGCGCGCGTGATGGGAAGGTCGGCCAGCAGAGCCACATCGCTGGTCAGCATGGTTTCGCGCTCGTGGCGGAAGTCTTGAAACGCGGCGACGGAGTTGCGCAGGTTGACCGCAATGCTCTGCCGGACGTTGCTGCGAATGCTGCGCTGCACCAGCAGCAGGCTGGTGGTGGTGAGGCCGGTGGTGATCAGCAGCATGGAGAGCAGGAATCGCGTGCGCAGGCGCAGGCGCGGCAGAAGTCCGGTGGAAGAGTCAGCCGGTGAATCGGGTGATGATCCGGTTGGCGAAGAATGGGGCGCGGATTCGGAAGTCGGGTTCAAGGGAATCAGCGGACGAACTTGTATCCCATGCCATGTACTGTGCGGAAGTGTACGGGGCTCGACGGGTCTTTCTCCAGTTTCTGGCGGAGTTTGAGAATGTGGTTGTCGACGGTGCGGGTCGAAGGATAGTTCTGATAGCCCCAGACTTCGTTCAGCAGTTCGTCGCGGCTGATGACCCGGTCGGCATTCTGCACCAGAAACTGAAATGTCTTGAACTCCTGGGCGGTCAAGACGACGACTAGGCCATCGCGTTTGATCTCCATTTTCTTGAAGTCGGCCGTGATGTCACCAAAGCTGACGATCTGCGCCTCGGGAGTGCGGACGGTATGGCGCAACGCGGCCCGCACGCGGGCGAGTAGTTCACGGGGACTGAAAGGCTTGGTCACGTAGTCATCGGCGCCGAGCTCGAGCAGCAGGACTTTGTCGGAGACGTCGCTGGCGGCGCTCAGTACGACGATGGGCAACTTGGGAGCCAGCGCCTTGATCTCTTTGCACACGTCGCGGCCAGAAACCTTGGGCAGCCGCAGGTCGAGAACCACGGCGGATGGCGCTGACGACTGAAAGCTGTCGAGCGCGGAGCGGCCGTCGGACTGCGTTTCCACGGTGTAGCCTTCGGTCTCAAAGAGCCGGCGCAAGGCTTTTTGCACGGCCGGGTCGTCTTCCACGACGAGGATGCGGCCGGCGATTTTGGCAGAAGCATCTGGATTCAATGCTCGCGGAGTGCTGAGCGGCGTAGCAAGATTTCCCATAAAAGATAATTTCCTGTGAGCGGCGGGAGAGCTTCCGGCTTGACCTCTGAAGCTTACATCGGTTTGACGGGCAAGATGGCCGGATATGCGCGTTTTTGACATTTTTTTTACAATTTCAAGATGGTGTCAAGAGAGGCTAAGGAACGACAGTTGCTACGCGAAGACCGCTCATGTTTGCTGGCCCAGCTTGCATCGCCCGCCTCTGTCGTAGAATGAGCGCTCGGAATTGGACAGTGGCTCAGTTTGAATCTCCGCTGTTGCGTCATCTCGAGCCGCGGGGCACTTCCGCGGGAGGGATCTTCCCAGGCACGATTTTCAGGGAGATCCCTCTCTCCGCCTGAAAAGCGGCTTCGCTCGGGATGACGCTACGCTTGAGAGTTAAAGCTGAGCCACTACCCGGAATTGAGCCTTCTTGCCTTTGCCATCGGAACTTGACGGTCTGGTCGTGGTGCTGGTGCGTCCGCGCAATCCTCTGAATATTGGCGCTGCGGCGCGTGCCATGAGTAATTTCGGAGCGCATCGGCTGCGCCTGGTGAATCCATTTGCAGGCGGGTTTCGCGAGGCTCGCTCGGCCGTGGGCGCGTCTGACTTGCTGGAACAGGCGGAAGAGTTCAAGACCGTCGCCGAAGCCGTGGCGGATTGCGCCCTGGTGGTGGGGACGACCGCGATCCGCAAGCGCGTATTGCCCGACGCAGTCCGGCGGCTGGATGAGAACCTGGGAAGCGCAATCCGCCGGCAACTGCAGACTCAGCGGGTTGCGGTGCTGTTTGGTTCCGAAAAAATCGGATTGACGAATCAAGATTTCAGTCACTGCCACTGGCTGCTGAACATCCCGACGAAAGAGAAGAACATCTCCATGAACCTGGGACAGTCCGTCGCGGTCTGTCTCTACGAATTGGCGCGAAGCACGCCACTTCCGCCAGTGACCCAGGAGATTGAGCCAGCGACCGCGGGCCAGAACGAGCACATCACTGAGGGATTGCTGGAGGCGCTTCGCATCAGCGGCTATGTGAAACCGGGCACGGACGACATGTTCGAGAAGAAAGCGCGCCGCCTGGTTCTGCGGTTCAAACTGGAGGCGTACGATGCCAAGCTGCTGCTCGGCATGGTGAGGCAGATCGTGTGGAAATTGCGGCAGACGAAGAACGATTAAAGACTAGTGAGATCGATCCTTCAGTCGTTCAGGCGACGCCTGCGTTCCTGCTCGCTTGAAGCGAAACTGAATGAGCCACGCGCTTGCGGTTGGCTTGCCGTCTGCTTCGGGAGGAGAGAATTCCCAGGCTTGCGCAGCCTTTAGCGCCAGAGCCGCGAAATATTTGCTCGGGCCGGGAGACTTGAGCGTTGCCGCTGTTACCTTGCCCGAAGAATCGACTTCAACCCGTACTCCAACTTTGACGGTGCCGTTAATACTGTTGCGCGCGCTCGCGGGAACCTCGGGGAGGACTTGATGCACGACGTCGCCTGGCGCCCCGGTCGCTTTCTTCGGAGGCGGGATCGGTTTGTCGGCGGGCGGAGTTGCCGATGCCGGAGCGGCTTGCGGTGGAGTTTGAGTTGTGGCCTGAGGGGCGGATTGAGGTGAGACCTGAGGCGCAACTTCGGTTGCGGGCTGAACAGTCGTAGGGGTGGCAGACGGCGGGGCATTGTTGCCGCTAGAGAGGTCGCGAGAGTGGTCTCGATGATGGAAGATGACGAATCCGATGAGCAGCGCCGCTACAAGGAATATTGCAGAGACGACGATCGCTGCGCGGTTTGTCGGGCGCTGCGGAGGCAGAGGCGCTTCGGACTCCGCCGGTACGGAGCGTCCCTCGGGCTGCAGTCGCGCTTGAATGTCCGCCAGAGAACAGCGCCGTTTGGGATCAAGATGAAGACATTCGCGCGCGATGCCGCGGAATGGTTGTGGAACCGTTGGCGGCGGAGCGGGATCGGGGTGCGACCGGCTGCTGGACGCTGCTTCTTCGAAGGCTACATTCTGCGTTAACGCGGCAACCAGGGTGACGCCGATCGACCACACGTCGCCGGCCGGGGAGACGATTCCCTCGGCGGTTTCGGGCGCATCGTAAACGTCACGCCGCGTGTGCGGGGAACTGGACTCAGTCGCAGATACGGTCTGGGCGGCCATGATTTGATCCGCCGAGAGTTTCAACTCGTCGCCGATGGCGTGCACATTCGAGGGTTTCACGCGGCTGTGCACGAATCCTTTGGCGTGCAGAAATGAGAGAGCATCGAGCAACGCGGGAAGCAGGTCGGTCACTTCGGTGGGCGCCAGCGGGCGCTGCGGAAGAATCTGGGAGAGATCCTCCTCGGCGTATTCCATGACGAAATAGAGCAGCGGCGTGCCATCCAGCCGGCAACGACCGGCTTCAAAGATGCGCATCAGGTGAGGATGAGAAAACTGGGCGGCGGCACGCCAGCGCGCAAGCTGGCGGTCGGCTTCGGGGCCGTCCGCGGCGATCAATTTGATCGCGACTTTCTCAGTCTGCCCGGGACGCTCGGTGAGAAAAACCGCGCTGTGGTCAGAGCCGCCCAGCCACTGCCGAAGCGGAAACTTCCCGTCGACCCGGCCTTCCCACTTTTTCCAGTCTTCAGGATTGCTCATGAGCTGCCCGCGAAGAGACATTCTATGCCATCGGCCGGAAACCGGTAGCAGTCGGAGGTTCTTCGTGGGGCAGCCCAAGGTTGAGTCTGCTCAACGGCTCCTATAGCTGAAAGTCACTTTCGTTTCCTCATCCAATACCAGCGGCCGGACGAAGCTGAACGAAGTGCCGGCGTGGGGTACGTCGATGGCAACTGGCAGTACCCCGGCGACACGGCGCTGCAGGTTCATCACGTTGGAGGAGGCGGTATTCTGATTCGAGACCCCAGGAGCCAACGGAGCCATCTGATTCCGGCTGCGACCGTTTAACGGCATCACGGCGACCTCTTGTCCGGTTATTGCGCTATCGACCGACAGAGTGTCCGCCTGAATTTGCGCTACCTGCGCTGCTCTGACTTCCACGGTTTCTGCCGCGGCGCCAATGCTGAGAGGAAAGTCGTACATCGACGGTTGCCCGGCGTTGTAGTTCAGGTTGAACGCGCTGCTCTTGAAGCCGGACGCGTCGGCTCGGGCCCTGTAGTTTCCCGAAGGCAGGCCAGCGATCAGCCATCGGCCTTGTGCGTCGGTGGTTGCGGTTCGGCTGGCGCCATTGTCCGCGGTGATTGTGATCTGCACGTTGGGAACGACGGCTCCACTGGTATCGACTACGTAGCCGGCCATTTGTCCGGGAAGAGCCGGCTGTTTTACGTTGCTCAACCACCCGTTGTAACCGGGTTGATTGTTCATCGCGGTTTCCTCGCGAAACGGCTGCGGAACGCGATTGGCTGCGATTACGTCGCCGCCAAAATCTTTCACTTTGTATTGCTCGGGCAGAAAGACTTCCCAACTCAACAGGCTAATGGGGATGTCCATGCTCGGAAGGCTAAGATCCGCTCCACCTTTCTTCGCAAAAGGCGCTCCGGAGTGCATGAATACGAACGAAACCGTGTATGAATCGGTGGGATGAAATCCCACGCGCAGGAGAGGCACGCGGCTTCCATCCGGGCCTTGCACCGGCTTCACCGGTTCACCGCCCACGTCGGCGGAGAGAATGCTGGCGCCCGCAGGCAGCGTAACTTTCAAAAACGGCTGCGCCTGATTCTTCACAACTAGTCTCACTTCGGTGAGCGACTTGCCCTCTGACGTGACCAGGGTTGTGACGGTTGCGCTCTCGGCCACGGCGGCGAGCACGCTGCCGTCGGGGAAGCGCACCCATTCGAGCGCCAGAGTGGGATTGTCGCTAGCCTGCTTGTGATAGCGGAACGCGGCCTGCGGCGGGAAGTGCGCTAGCGATCGCAAGTAAGGATTCGCTTCTTTCACGTCCATGCGCTTGAGGCCGCCACCTTCGGTCGCGGTGAGTTCCATGGTGCCCGCGCCCTCGACCAGAACCTCGCCAGTCTCACGCTGCGCTCCTTTGAAGCTGAGGAATGGCGCGTCAGCCTTCGCGCCGCTGATCGATCGCTCCATCGAGATCAGAAACTGGTGGCTGCGTTGGCCGGGCGCATTTACTTTCAGGGTCAAGACTCCGTTGTTGGTTTCCGTGGAATCCAGCGTCGGTCCGGTCACGCCCGTGACTTCGTACCCCAGCGGCAGGTCAATCTGGAATCGTGAGGGCTCACCCTGTACGACGGTGATGTCGGCGAGCACGGCGAGTCGCATTTCCGACTCGTTCACCGAGACCAGAGTTTTTGCGTCGGCGAGAAATCGCACTTCGCGCGGCACCACTGGCGTCACGGCTTCCCGCGTAGTCCACCAGATGTTTGCGGACTGTCCCGGAACCAGCGTGGCTTCAATCGCGGTATGTCCATTTTCTGACTTCCGGCTGGTGATGATGCCGGGGCTGATGTTGGCAAACGTGTGATCGCCGGGGATCACCAGCGCGAGTTGCACACTGCCGGCGGCCGGCGCAGGCAGGGTGAAGGAAGCGCGGCCGGCTTCAATTCGCAGCGGCAACCCGGTGTCGAGCGCGACCGAAAATTCTCCGGGTCCCGGCAGCAGAGCCATGTGCGTGCCATTTTCCTGCAGCAAGGGAACGCCCTTGCCGTTCTGGTGCGCGTCGAGCACCGTCATGCCGCTGGTGAGCGGAACCTTGCTCATGCCCTTGCGAAAGACTTCTCCCTGCAATTGCACGGTGCCGAGCACGCCATCGTTTTCAACGTGCAGCGTCACGTCGGCATGTTTGATGGAGTAGGGAAGCGGCGCGACATCCGGCCGTTTCGGCGGCTTCGCCGCAAGCTCCACGAGCCGGTTATATTCGTCGAGAGTCAGCGTAACGTTGCCGGAATCGGGCAAAGGCAGCGTGGACTTCTCTTCTGCGGCACACACCACCGCCGCGCACGCACAGATCAGCAATACAACGAATCTGTTTCTCATCGCACACCTCCCTTCGTTTTTTCGCGCTGAAAGCTGAACTCGGCCGCGGGAAACTGGTTCTCGCTGGTGAGTTCGGAAACCAGGAAGATCGACGGACCGAATGCGGGGAAGGGAACGTTGATTGGCAAAATGCCGGTTACTTTGCCCCCGAGCGATTTCGCTTTGAAGTCGTCGAGCAAGGCCTGCGTGGAGTTCTTCTTGGCTTCGTCCATGCCTTGCAGTTTGGCGAACTGTTCCAGCCGATCTTCTTTCATGATCCCGACCGGTGCTGCTGACGAGATGCCTCCTCCGATTCCGCCGCCGGCGGATGGTTCCAGCACTCCAGACACCGGATTCTCATACGGCTGCGCGCGGAACGTCCCCGGCTCCGCTGAAACTTTGAACAGCGGCGGATAGTAGAGAAGAAGTCCGGTGCGTGAAATGGGAAGATCGAGAGCTGGTAACGTAACTTTCTCCTGGCCTTTCTCCTGCCACGCCGCTGCCTTGGTTAGATACAGAATCTCGACGGCGAAGGCCGGCGCATCCTCTCCACCCCGGGATTTTTCGAGAGGCAGCAGCAAACTTCCATCAGGAGATTGGCCCGGACGGACCGGCCGTCCCGCCAACATGACGCTCCACACGGTCGCGCCGGGTGGCAGCGTAACTTTCACGAAGTTGCGCTGATTGTTGCGTACCGCGTAGCGCGCCTGCACCAGTTCTTTTCCATCGGTGCTCATCAGCACCTGGTAGCGAGCCTCTTCAATGTTTGCCATCAGGACGGCCTGCTGATCGTAGCGGACCACATTTACGGACAAAGCCCTCGTCGCGCCCGCTTCGCCCGACCTCGCACGGAACGCGACCAGCGCCGGCGACTGCCGGTTCGCCACCATCTCGCCGAGATCGGTGGCATCGGCGTCTTCGAGTCCCAGGGCTTTCTGGTCTTTAATTTCGCCGGCTCCCAGAATTTCCACGGCGACGCCGCCGGTGTCGCGTTCCGTGTTCAGCAGCCGAAGCAGAGGAATGTCGATGATTCCATCTTTTGGCAGCCGCGCCTCGCCGGTTATGACAAAGCGGGCGTTGTGTTCGACCGGTTCGAGGAAAGTCACGGCGAGTTCGCCGTTTTTCATCTCCCAATCGGCCACCATCGCGCCAGAAACCTGGTTGACCGTAATTGATTCCGGCAACTGAATTCGCACCTCGCGAGCTGCGCCCTGCACGACCTCGAGATTCGCTTCCGCATAGATGGAAGTCGAGTCTTCCGCCAGGCTGGTCAGCTGGGTCAGCGATCCGCGCAGCCGCAGGGGTAGATCGACGTGATGATCTTCCGTCTTCTTGCGCCAGGTGAAAGTGAGCGCTTCATTGCCGCGGGCATAGGCCAGCCACTTAGTCTCGCCGGGCGCCTCCGATTTTTCGGAGAGCAGTCCGCCGCCGATTCTCAGATCGACTCCTTGTCGCGGCAGCAGCACCGTCGCGCGAGTCACTCCGGACTCCGTGGAAGGCAGCGAGATGCTCTCATCGCCGGCAGACGAAGTGACAGGCACGTCCACATCGAGCAGCAGTTCGAAGCGCCCGGCATGCGAAAGCAATGCTGAAAGATGCGTTCCGCCTTTGCCTTTTTCCCCCGGCACGAGCGACACCAGTTTGCCGTCAAGCCGCGCTTCGCGGACCAGCAGGCCTGCGGGTACGGGCACGCGCACCCATCCGTCTTTCAAGACGTCGACGGTGAGACTGGCGCGTCCCGCAGCCAGGTCGCCGGCAACGTGCAAATCGTAATCCACGCGTGTGAGCGTGGCGTCCAGCGGAGGCGGTTCGGGATCGTGCTCGACTGGGTAGGCCTTGGCTCGCAACACGCGGTATTCTTCGACCGGAATCACGACCCATCCGGCGTTGTGCGAGGCCTCGACGGGCTTTTCTTCGCCTGGCGCCGCGGCTCGGGCAGCGGATTGAGCGGCGGCTCCCCAACACAGAGAAGCAGTAACGATGCAGGGAAAAAGCGATCTCAGAGCAAATCGTCTGAGTTGCGAAACTAGGGCTAGAATCGAATTTTTCATGTTCAACCTCACTTCAACTATGGGGAGGATTCATAGCGCTCTCTGGGGGATGTTCCGGGGTGTCGGCCATGCAGAGTAAGAATGCCCGGGCAGAGATAAATTGCAGGGCAATTTTTCGGTAACTGTTACCTGAGGCGCCGGTTCCGGGGGGTGAGCGTGAGCACTTCTGCTGTACCATAGCAAGTCGCGACAGCAAGTCGGGGCAACAGCACGACGATTCCTGTCATCCCGAGCGCAGCGACGGACCTGGGTTTCTGCCTGAGGCGACTGGATCGTTGCGCAAGCAAGAACCCAGGTCCCTCGCTTTGCTCGCGATGACAATTAGAGCGATTTGCGCGGTTCAGTTCGCGGCGCAGCTCCGGAGAGTCCGATGGCCTTCACCACCGAAAAATCGAGGCAGCTTTACGAGCGCACGCTGGGCGTACTGATTGAGGGCAGCAGTTCTTCGTCGCGCGGGCCGGCGAACTTTGGCAAATGTCCTATCTTCATGGAGCGTGGCCGCGGTTCGCGCATCTTCGACGTCGACGGCAACGAGTACATCGACTGGATGATGGCCTTCGGCGCCCTGCCGCTGGGCCACGCACATCCAGAAATTGTGGAAGCGATCACTGAAGCGGCCGCTACTGGCGCGCACTTTGCTACGGCAACGCCGATTGAGCTGGAAGTGGCGGCGATGCTGCAGAAGATGGTTCCGAACGCCGAGCGCGTGCGCTTTGCCAATACCGGAACGGAAGCCGTGATGGCGGCGATTCGCCTGGCCCGCGGCGTGACTGGGCGTCCGAAGATTCTGAAGTTCGAGGGACACTACCACGGTTGGCACGACGATCTGCTGGTCAGCTCGAACGTGCTGCCTGCGGCTGCTCTGGGTCTGCGCAGCGATCCCATCAAAATTCCTGACAGTTCAGGCCTGAATCGCACCGCGCTCGATGACACGATTGTTGTGCCGTGGAACGATTTGTCCGCTCTGCAGCGCGCGGTTGAAAATCATCCCGGGCAGATTGCGGCGATCATCAGCGAGGGCGTCATGGCCAATATGGGCGTGATTCCGCCTGCGACCGGATATTTGCAGAGCCTGCAGGACCTCGCTCACGCCCACGGTATTCTTTTTATTCTGGATGAGACGGTGACCGGGTTCCGCATCGCTCCCGGCGGCTGCCAGGAACATTACAAACTGTCGCCCGACCTTGTGACCTTCGGCAAGGCGCTGGGCTGCGGCCTTCCGGTTGCGGCGCTCGTGGGCCGCGCGGAGGTGATGGACGCGCTCGCGTGGGGAGGCGTGCTGCACTACGGCACCCACAACGGATCGCGCATTGGAATGTACGCCGCGCGGGCCAACCTGCGCGTGCTCACCCGCGACAACAATGCCGCCTTCAACCATACCTGGCGGATCGCGGAGCGCTTGTGCGACGGATTGTCGTCGTTGTTCAAGCGTAAGGGCGTTCCCGCAATCGTGCAGAGAGTCGGCCCGATGTTTCAGCTAATGTTCACCGAGCAGTCGGCGATCCGCGACTACCGCGAGTTCTGCCGGTTCGTGGATCGCGCCGCCTTCCAGAAGTTTGTGCTGTCGCTGTTTCCGTTCGGCGTGTACGCGTCGCCGTCGGCGTCGCTGCATTCGATCGTCACGCTGGCGCATACGGATGCGGATGTGGATCTTACGCTGCAAGCGGCAGAAAAGGCGCTGGAAACTACGGGCCATTGATTCATCGCGATGAACATGCCATCGAAAGAAATCGAAAAACGAGCTGGCGAACTTCTCTCGCTGGAGGGCCGGGTCGCGATGGTCACTGGCGCTGCTTCCGGCATCGGGCGTGGCATTTCACTTCGTCTGGCTGAGATGGGAGCATTCGTCGCGCTGCTTGACATCGACGACACTAAAGGACGCGAGAGCGCCGCCGAAATCGGAAATCACGGAGGCGCGGCGGCTTTTCTGCACTGCGACGTGCGCAGTGCGGTCGAATGCCGGCGCGCGGTTGAGAGCGTAATTGCAGAACGGGGCAAAATCGACGTTCTCTGCAACTGCGCCGGCGTCGCCATTCGCAAGGACATCGTTGAACTCACCGAGGATGAATGGGATCTCGCCCTTGATGTGACACTTAAGGGAATTTATTTGCTCTCGCGCGAAGTGGTGCCGGACATGGTGCGTAATGGTGGCGGCAGCATCATCAACATCGGTTCGGGATGGTCGCTCAAAGGAGGGCCGCGGGCCGCGTCCTACTGCGCTGCTAAGGGTGGGGTCGTGAACTTGACGCGAGCCATGGCCATTGACCACGGCAAGCACAGCATCCGCGTGAACTGCGTTTGCCCGGGAGATGTCGAGACTCCCATGCTGCTCAGCGAATGCGCACAGCTCGGCGAGGATGTGTGGACGTTTATGCGAGAAGCGGCGAATCGTCCGCTGGGGCGCGTCGGCACGCTTGACGATGTCGCCAATGCGGTTTTATTTCTGGCGAGTCCAATGTCGAGTTGGATCACGGGCGCGGCGCTGGTGGTTGACGGCGGGGGACTGGCGTAGAAAAAGAAGGATCGTCATCTCCGCGCCATCGAATGCTTCAGCCTCCGCGGCGATAAGAAATGGGAGAATAAGAAGTGAATGTCATCCCGAGCAAAGCGAGGGACCTCGGTTTCTGCTGTAGACGGCACAATCGCCCGCCCAAACAAACACCCAGGTCCCTCGCTTCGCTCGGGATGACAATCGTTTTGTAACAGTCGTTTTGAGTTTCGCTTGACTGCCCAACCGACGAGTTCACTGTCCGCGCCGCTGTCTCGCCGCTTCATAGAGCACGATGCTTCCCGCGACGCCCGCGTTCAAAGACTCGACCTGCGGCATGTGTGGGATAGCGATGAGTTCGTCGGCTTGCGCCAGCACGGCGCGCGGCAGGCCCGAGCCTTCGCTGCCGACAAAAATTGCCGATGGTCCGGTGAGGTTCGCCTGATCGAGCGGTGTGCCTTTGTGCGATGACGTGGCTATCAAACGCACACTCTGCGCGCGCAGTTTGAAGGAAATCTCTTCCAGGCCGCCCGCAGCTTTTCCAATGGCTTTTCCAAGAACCACCGGCAGCCGGAAGACCGATCCGGCCGAAGCGCGAATCACTTTCGAGTTGAATGGACTCACTGTGCCCTCGCCCAGGATCACTCCCGCGCTGCCAAAGGCTTCGGCCGAGCGCAGAATTGTTCCCAGATTGCCTGGGTCCTGCAGGCCTGCAAGAACGATCACGGGACCGACCTGCAGCCGCTCCAGCACATCCGCCAGAGAAAATTCCTTCAGCCGAACCAGCGCCGCCACTCCCTGCGGGGTCTCGCTGGGAACGGTGGCGTCGAAGAGTTTGTCGGGCAACAGCAGCGTGTCGACATTGGCGCCAATTTGAGGAAGGAGGCGCTCGGCCAGGTTCTGCGCCGATTCTTTGAAGAAGACCGCGCGAAAGCGCAGGCCGCTGCGCGTGGCCTCTTCCACAATCCGCAGGCCTTCAATGGCGCAGCTTCCGTCTTCGGTGCGTTCGGCGCGCGCGAATGCCTGCCGCAGTTCTTTCACCAGGGCGTTGTGGCGGCCTTCGATGCGGCGAAGCCGGTGCTGGCTGGGCGCGGATTCTGATTGTCGGGTCATTCGAAAAACCATGAACCACAAAGGACACGAAGGATCACGAAGATTGTGGCTTGCAGGTGTTTCCTTCGGGTGACTTCGTGTCCTTCGTGGTAAAGGTTGTCAGACTGAGTCATGACCGAATCATACGCTGTAGCTTCATCCTGCTGCGTTTTGCCGTATTATTGTAGGTTTCGCGGTGGAAATAAATCGAAGCAGTAGCTGATAGGGAAGGGAACGCCGTGCGCGCCGAGATCCTGAAAATTAGTAGCGAGACTCCTGAGTCGTCCCTGGTGAAATACGCCGCCGATCAAATCCGTTCTGGCGAAGTGCTGGGCATGCCCACCGATACGTTTTACGGACTGGCCGCCGATCCTTTTAACCTGCGGGCGGTCGATAAGGTGTATGACATCAAGACGCGCTCGCGACATAAGCCGCTGTCGCTGCTCATCGCGAGCACCGACCAGGCCGAGGAATTGGCGAAGCCGCTGCCCGAAGAATTCTACGCGCTGGCGCGGAAATTCTGGCCGGGGCCGCTGACCATCATCGTGAAGGCTGGCTCGCGCTTACCGTTGAAAGTCACGGCCAATACCGGCAACGTCGCGCTGCGCGTGCCCAATGCAAAGATTCCGCTGGCGGTGGTAACGGCGGCGGCTATTCCGATCACGGCTACTTCCGCGAATCTGAGTGGCGCCTCGGAATGCACCAGCGCCGAACAGGTGCGCGAACAACTGGAAGGCCGCATTAACATTATTGTCGACGGCGGCGCTTCTCCGCGCGATGTGGCATCCACCATCATCGATCTCAGCGACGAAGTCTCGCGCTGGCGCATCATTCGCGAAGGTGCGATTCCCGCCGACGAGATTTCAAAGTTCTTTGCTCAGGGCTAAAAGAGCAGGTTGAACGTCGAGGGATGATTCTCCAGTAATGACCGATGAATCCGCCAACCAGCCTTCCCAACCGCGGTGGTGGCTTCGCCTGCTGGTTCTGGCCGCCGTGGCGGTGGCGTCATTCCTGGTGGTGACGGCCATTCAGGTGGTACGCACGGCTGCTCTCGAGGAAGGTCGCCCGGCGGATGCGATCGTTGTTTTCGGTGCGGCCGAATACTCGGGCCGTCCGTCTCCCGTACTGCGCGCCCGGCTGGATCACGCCTTCGACCTTTACGAGCGACACCTCGCGCCGGTCGTCATTACCACTGGCGGCGCGGCCGCCGACCCAACTTTCAGTGAAGGTGGAGTCGGCGAGGAGCACTTGCGCAAGCGCGGCATCCCGGAGAATGCGCTGATCGCTGAGACCCAGGGCCGCGACACGGCTGAATCGGCGCAGCGTGTCGCTGTGATCATGCGCGCCAACGGCCTGCACAGTTGCATTGCCGTTAGTGATGCCTACCATGTCTTCCGCATTCGTAAGCTGCTGGAGCACGAAGGGGTTGGCCCCGTGTACGTCGCGCCGCGCCCGGACTCGCGCCCCCATAGCGTGTGGCAGCGCACGGTCGCGGTGACGCGGGAATCGGCCAGCTATTTATTGTGGCGCGTGGGAATCACGTAGAAGCGGAAGGGGTTTGTCATCCCGAGCGAAGCGAGGGACCTGGGTTTCTGGTTGCGCCGGCACAAACCCAGATCGCGTTGCTCGGAACGACAACGCAATAGCAACCTGCCTACCAACCTTCGCGTTTTCTCAGTTCCGTCACGTGCGCCACGTGATGGCGTCCATGCCAGGCGTAGAGCGCCAGGGTTTTCTCCAGCGTCATCGCGCCCAGGGCAGGATGGCGGAACGTGCGCTGCCAGTCTTCCGGTCCGAGTGATCGCAGCAGCCGCATCCAGCGGTCGTGCAGGGCATCGAGCATCGTCAGTGAGACTTCGGTCGGAGTCGCCTTCGTATCGGCCAGTTCGGCCCAGCGATCTTCGGCATAGGGCTTGATGGTCGGTTCATCTTCGGTGAGAGCCAGCTTGAACCGCACATAAGAATTCAGATGGCTGTCCGGCACGTGGTGCACAACCTGACGGACGGTCCACCCGCCGGGACGATACGGCGTGTCGAGCTGAGCCTCGGAAAGCCCTTTCACCGCAGCACGCAGATTCGCTGGCGTGCTGGCGATGTCGTCGAGGGCTTTCTGCTTTTGCTGTTCGGTTAGCGGTGCGTCGAAGTGAAACTTGCCGATGGGGTAACGCGGGTCGGTCATTGGATCCTCTTCGCCAGGAGCGTGGCGAACGCTCGCGCGGAGACGATTGACGTGCCTTTATGGTGCTCTAGTGCTGGCATCCCGATCCTGTCTCCGGTCAAGAGATAATCCGCCCCTCCCGCTTCGGATAAGGCTAGCAGAAAATCATGCGTGGGATCGGGCGAGCGGCGGACGCGCGGCAAGTTGACCACATTTTCAGCAAGCTTCTTCATCTCGTTCACCAGCGCGCCGGCCTTGTAGGGCTTGATGCGCTCGGCGATGGCGGGCTTACGCAGGGCGACGCGCAGTTCGTCGAGTTGTTCAGCGCAGGTCAAAAGGGTGAAGTGTCCCTCCTGCCAGGCGCGATAAATGGCGGCTGGATTTCCGGTTTGGATCATAAGCGCGGAAACCAAAATGTTGGTGTCGAACACTATACGCACGGAAACTCCTTCAGGCGCAAGAATGCGCTTTCAGGATTGCCTCAAACACTATTTGGTTTGACTCTCTTACTTCTAGAGTCGGGCCACTTCTCAGGCTTGTCGGCTTTTCGCTTGGCGTAGCGTTCGGCGCGGACTTCGCTCACGGTTTCGTCAATGATGCGCTGCAATTCGTCCGGGTCCGTATCTGCGTTGCGCTCACGGATTTCCTGCACGGTGCAATGAAACACGCGCCAGCGGACGGCTTCCTCAATGAATTTAGAGAGGTCGCCCTTCTTGGCGCCGCGCGCTCCAAGAAAGGTGCGCAAAGTGAGGTCAGCCTCTTTGGAAACCTTGATGTTCCAGCGAACCGCTTCTTCCATGGTCGTGCATCCTCTCTCTAGGTGGATAAGCGCTTATACACCTATGCATCCAATTATAGCTTGGCACCTCCGCGGAATCCGAACCCGATTCGTTACCTACAACCCCTAGTACCCATCCCGTTTCACCCCCACTCCCTCTGGCTTCGAACTTCGATTCCTCATTGCCCCTGGTTTGGTGCAAATCTGGCCAGTTCTGAGCTAAACTCTTCCTGCTGTTGGGGTTTAGCATCTAAATCCCGGAGGCCGGCTGCGAGCCGAGCTTCGAGGACTGCTTTCGAGGGACATCCATGCCATCGTCAACCTGGTCAGGTCACTTAACTTTCGGACTCATCTCCATGCCCGTGCGTTTGTTTTCCGGGGCGCGCAGCAACGGTATTTCCTTCAACATGCTGCATCGCACCGACAAGTCGCGGCTTAAGCAGCAATATGTCTGCCTGGCGGATGGCCACGTGGTCGAGCGTGCCGACATTGTGAAGGGCTACGAGTATCGCAAGGACGAATACATCGTCATCGAGCCCGACGAGATTAAGAAGATCGAGCCGCAGACTGCCAAGACCATGGAGATTCTCGAATTCGTGAAGGCCAGCGACGTCGATCCGGTATATTTCGAATCGTCGTACTACATGATGCCGGAAGAGGCAGGCCGACGTCCTTATGCGTTGCTGACCAAGGCTCTGCAGGAAAGCGAATACGTCGCCATCGCCAAGATCACCATGCACAACCGCGAATACACCGTGTTCCTGCGCCCGCACGAAGGCGGGATGATGCTGCACACGATGTATTACGCGGACGAAGTGAAGAAAGTGGAAGGGTTCGGCGCGCCCGACGTCGAATTGAAAGACGCCGAAGTAAAAGTCGCTCACCAGTTGATTGAGGCCTTGGCCGACGAGTGGGATCCCGAGAAGTACAAAGACACTTTCCAGGAAAATCTGAAGCAGCTGATCGAGGCCAAACTCGAGGGCGGCGAGGTGGCGGCGGTTGAGAAGCCGAAGAAACTTGCGCCGGTTGTGGATCTGATGGCGGCGTTGAAGCAGAGCCTGGCTCAGATGGAAGGCCGGAAGAAACCCGCCGCGACCATCAAGTCGGATGAGCCGGTTGCTGCGGCGAAATCCAGGCGACGGTAAGCGCCGGCGCCAGCATCCGGCTTTCGGCTTCTGCAACCCTGGAACCACCGAGGTTGAGGTACGCGATCCCGCCGAATTGCCGCGTGAGGCATCCCGCCTCGCGTGTGCCGCATCCCTTGCTGAATGCTGAAGCCGACGGCCGGAAGCCGTACTCCGGGCGGCGCTCGCTAGCGCGGATGGCGCACAATCGTTACAATAATCGCTTCTGCCTTAATCATGCGAAATTATTCGAAGCAGAATTTCTCCTTCGGGGTGCCGATGAGTTTGCGACGTGTGGGCTGGGTGGCAGCGGTGGCGCTGGCAACCTTGCTCGAGATTTCCTGTGGCCAGGTTTATCGCCCGGTCGTTACTCCGATTAACATCACTCCGCCCGCTCCTTCGAACTTTCATGCCGTCTTCGGCATTGCCGTCAATGCCGGGTTCAACCCGGGTACGGCGTTCCAGATCGACGTATCGGGCGACAGCGATATCGGCCAAGCCAATATGGGGATCAATCCCACGCACGCCGCCATGTTGCCCAATAATTCGCGGGTTTTCGTAGCCAGCGCGGGCGGCAATCTGTGCCCGGCGGGAAGCGACCTCATCACTGCGTTTTTTCCCGCCAGTGACAGCCAGCTCGCGACCGGCATCGGCACCACGACCACCTTCACGCTGCCCAACACCGGTGCCTCTCAGTCTTCGGGCATTACTGCCATCAACGAAGCAGCCAACAGCAATGTGGTAACAGTCTCACTCGGTGCTCCTCTTAGTAATGCCGTCGTGGGAGCGCAGATCGTGATTTCCGGAGTGACCATCCCGGGTACACCGCCAGAACCCAGCCCGCTCAACGGGTGCTATCCGATTACATCCGTCAGCGGGACAACCATCCAGTACGTTGGTCCCGTGCCAGGTCCGGCGTCACTTTCCGGAGGCACTGCAACCGTTCCAACCTTTTGTCCGTACATCCCCGTTTTCCTGGCGAGCACGCAGAATAACGCGATGTTTGCAGCTAACTACGGAGTCGAGGGCGATCCCAATTGCAATTTCAGCAGCACCGACTCAGTCGCGTACCTCAATGCGGTAAACAATACGGTCGGTAACATTGCTTACCTGCCGGCGGCATCGCACCCGGTTGCAATGGTCGAGACGCCGAACGCACTGAATCTGTATGTGCTGAACCAGGGCAGCAATTCAGTGACTGATCTTTCGCCGATCGACTTGTCGACCCTGGGCACGATCCCGGTTGGCCTAACCCCGGCGTGGGCGGTGGCGCGGCCGGACAACCAACGCGTCTATGTGGTCACTCAGGGCGATGGGCAGCTCTATACGATTAACACGGCCACCAACGCGGTGATGCCGGGCTCTCCGCAGGCCGTGGGAGGCCGTGGCGCTAATTTTGTGCTCTACGACAAGACTTTGAACCGGTTGTATGTGACCAATCCCACGGCGGGGACAGTTTATTTATTCGACGCGACCACTGATCCGCCATCGCCCATCGGCAGCCCGACCGGAGCGATCAGCATTCCCGTTCCCCCGGTCTGCACTCCCGCGACGATCTGCTCCCCGGTCATGCCCGTATCGGTGGCGGCATTGCCTGATGGCAGCCGGTTCTACGTCGCCAGCTATGCCACGGCGACAGGGTCGTCGTGTCCGGACCCGAACGTCGCCACGGGTGTGGCCATGGGATGCGTGATTCCACAGGTGACTGTCTTTGATTCCGGCACGCTTGCGCTCAAGACCACGATATTTCCTCTGATGCCGTCAGTGGCGAATGCGGTGAATCAAATGCAGCCGTTTGCGCTGGCGGCGGTGCCGTTCTGCGCGCCCGTGATTCCTTACACGCCGGCCTCGTCCCGCTTCCGCATGTCCGCAGCCGCTTCTGCCGACGGCAGCCGCGTCTACGCCAGCATGTGTGATGGTGGTTCGGTGGCAATCGTGAACACGACTACCAGCACGATCACCACGGGTGTGAATGTGTCCGACACCCTGGTGACCGATCTACTGGCTCCATTCAGCGCGGGGCAGCCGCAAGCGAACGGGGAGCCGCTGCCGCAGGCTCCGGTATTTCTGCTGACGGGACAGTAGCGGAAGAGTAAATCGATAGGGGCTCAGTTTGAACTTTCAAGCGTTGCGTCATCCCGAGCGGAGCCGTCTTTCAGGCGGAGAGAGGGATCTCCCCGACAATCGTGCCTCGGGAGATCCCTCCCGCTGCTGAAGTACGCCGCGCTTCGGGATGACGCAAGGACAAAGATTCAATCAGCAATTCGCTAGACCTTGGCGGGAACTTCTTCTCTTACTTCTGGTACGGCTTCCCTCGCTGCGTAGTGCGAATCGACGTATTCGTCGAGAATTCCGATGAACTCGGCGACGATGCGGTCGCCCTTCAGCGTGGTGAACAGGCGTCCGTCGACATAGACCGGGGCCTTGGGCTCCTCAAACGTCCCGGGCAGCGAGATGCCGATGTTGGCGTGCTTGGATTCTCCGGGGCCGTTGACTACGCAGCCCATCACGGCCAGCTTCATTTCTTCGACTCCGATGTAGCGGCCTTTCCAGGACGGCATCTGTTCGCGCAGGTAGGTCTGAATCTGCTCGGCCATTTCCTGGAAGAACGTGCTGGTGGTGCGTCCGCAGCCTGGGCACGCCGTAACTTGCGGGGTGAAGCTGCGAATGCCGAGGGATTGCAGAAGCTGCTGGGCCACGCGGACTTCTTCGGTGCGGTCGCCGTTCGGCGCGGGCGTCAAGGAAACACGAATCGTGTCGCCAATGCCTTCCTGCAAAACCACACCCATGGCCGCGCTCGATGCCACTACGCCTTTTGCGCCCATGCCGGCCTCGGTGAGGCCAAGATGCAGCGGATAGCTGCAGCGGGCCGCCAGCGCACGGTAAACGTCGATCAGGTCCTGCACGCCGCTGACTTTCGCGCTCAGGATAATCTGGTCGGGGCGCAGGCCGAATTTCTCGGCCAGTTCGGCGGAATTCAAGGCGCTCACCACCATCGCTTCCATGGTGACTTCACGCGCGTCTTTGGGCTCGGCGAGCAGGGAATTCTCGTCCATCATCTTCGTGAGCAATGCTTGATCGAGTGATCCCCAGTTCACGCCGATGCGCACCGGTTTTTGGTATTTCACTGCGACTTCGATCATGGTGCGGAAATTCGAGTCGCCGGTCTTTCCAATGCTGGCGTTGCCGGGATTGATGCGGTACTTGGCCAGATCGCGCGCGCATTCGGGATACTTGGTCAGCAGAACGTGGCCGTTATAGTGGAAATCGCCGATGATCGGCACGCGGATGCCCTGCTTGTCGAGCTGCTCGACGATGTGGGGCACGGCCGCGGCTGCGTCGTCATTATTGACAGTCACGCGCACCAGCTCCGATCCGGCGCGCGCCAAGGCGGCGCACTGCTGAACGGTCGAAGCGATGTCGGCGGTGTCGGTGTTGGTCATGGACTGCACCACAATCGGTGCATCGGAGCCGACGCGCACGCCGCCAACCACGGCAGTCACGGTCTTTCTGCGTTGAATATTGGCCATAAGGGAAGCTCTATTTTATCACGCGGGGTCGCGGCGATTCACTCGGCTGGACAATTTGCCGAAGAACTTTCTCTGACTTTCGTCTTGAAGGGCGCTGCTTCAAGCGGCGCCGTATGTCGCCGACTTAATCTTCCGAATTGAGTTTGGCCATCAGCTCCGCGACGCTGTCGAACGCCGGAAGTTCGCCCTGCCGCGCTTCTTGGATCGCCGCAGCAGTGGCGGCATTCGGAATCTCCGTCTCATGGGGGTAAGTGTCGATCATTGCTAACCTAGGCCTGCCTACCCGCCCGCTCCGGTAATCTTCATCAAATCGTTCACGATGACCATCACGGCGAACAGTACCAGGAAGACGAACGCGGCCTGGTAGACGCGTTCCTTGATGTTCATGCTGATGTCGCGGCGCATGAGGCCTTCGATCAGCAGGAACAGGATGACGCCGCCGTCGAGGATGGGAATCGGCAGCAGGTTGAAGATGCCGAGATTCAGGCTGATGGCTGCGGTGAGGCCCATGAGCGGGGTCCAGCCTTTGCTGCGTGCCGCTTCGCCGGCTGCCTGGCCGATGCGGATGGGGCCTTCAATCGACTTCAGCGGCATCTTGTGCTGCACCATCTTCTTGACCAGACGCAAGATGAGCAACGCGTTGTTTCGGTTCTCTTCCAGCGACTTGTCCAATGCCGGGCCAAAGGGCAGCGCCTTGACTTTCATCTGCGTGGCCCCGACGCCGATGCGGTAGCGCTTGTCCGACAGCACTGGCTGCAGGGTAAATGTTTTCTGCTCGCCATTCCGCAGTACGGTTAGGGTGATGGGCTTGTCCTTGGTGATTTCCAGGCTCTCGACCATCGCACCGAGAGCGGGCACTGGTTTGCCGTCGAGCGTGAGGATCGTGTCCCCTTCTTTGAGGCCGGCCTTCTCTGCCGGCATTTTCTCTTGCAGATCGGTGATGGTGACCGACTGCTCTTTGTGGGTCAAACCCGCGTAGCCGATCTGGTCGACTCCCATGGGCTCCGGCACTACGGTCTTTTCAATGGTTTGCCCGTTCCGTTGCACGTCGACGATGAGGGGCTGCCCGGGACTCATTGCCTGTTCTTGATCAATCTGCTCCCAGGTGGGATTCTCGACGTCCCCAATGCGCGTGATGTGGTCGCCGGGCTGGAACCCGGCCTTGGCCGCAGGCGTGTCATTGGTGACCCATCCGATGACCGGCGCGTCGTCGTAGTAAGCCGGATACTCGTAATGCATCATGTAGATCGAAGTGAGCAAAACGATGGCCAGCAGAATGTTCATGGTCGGCCCGGCAATCGCGATCAGGAAGCGATGCCAGCGCGAATGATTCATGAACTCGCGGGGATCGTCGGAGCGCGCGTCCATGGGATTCTCGCCGCTCATCTTGACGTAGCCGCCGAGCGGGATCGCGTTGATGCGATAGTCGGTGTCGCCGTGACGGAAGCCCACCAGCCGCTTGCCGAAGCCGATGGCGAACTGCTCCACCCGCACTCCCAGCCACTTGGCCACGGCGTAGTGGCCGAACTCGTGGATCAGGATCATGAAGCCCAGAACCGGGATGATGTACAGATAGTAGAGACTTGAGAAGTCAAACATAATAGGGGTACGTATACTCCAGCTGGTTAGATTCCGAAATCACACGAAAGATGTCGCCCGGGGCCCTTCTATTTTCTTAGCTTCCTTCTTCTAGACTGCTTGCTGAACTGCCGCCACCCGCTGTTGAGCATATCGGCGGGCTTCGGCATCGGCTTCAAGCACTTTTGCAATCGAGTCGAGTGCAACGGAATCCGTTTCGCACAGAACGTCTTCGATCACCCTGGGAATGTCGTTAAAGCCAATGCTGCCTTCCAGAAACGCCGCTACGGCCACTTCGTCCGTGGCGTTCAACGCCACGGTTTTCGCGCCGCCAGCCTCCGCTGCCTCGTAAGCCAGACGCAGACAAGGGAATTTTTTCAGGTCCGGAGGGCAGAAGTCCAGATGACGCAAGTCACTGACCGCAAAGCGCATATCCGATTGAATTCGCTCCGGATATGTTAGAGCGTAAAGAATCGGCAAGCGCATGTCGGTCACCGAAAATTGAGCAAGGATGCTGCCATCCACAAATTCCACCATGGAATGGATGGTCGACTGTGGGTGGACAATCACTTCCACCTTTTCGGGCGGCATGTGAAATAGTCGGCATGCCTCAATCACTTCAAACCCTTTGTTCATAAGCGTGGCTGAATCGATGGTGATCCGGCGTCCCATCTTCCAGGTGGGATGGTTCAGCGCCTGTTCGACCGTAATCGATGCGAAGTCCTCCTGCGGCGTGTTGAGGAACGGTCCGCCCGAAGCGGTAAGCCAGATGCGGTCGACTTCGTCCATACGCCCGCCGCGCAGGCATTGGTGGACGGCGTTGTGCTCGCTGTCGATCGGGAGCAGCGGCTTGCCTTGCCGGCGGGCCTCGGCGGTGATCAGCTCTCCCGCGGCGACCAGACACTCTTTATTGGCCAGCCCAACCACTTTACCGGCCCGCACTGCCTCGTAAGTGGCTTCTAATCCGGCAACGCCTACGATGGCACTGACAACGAAATCGACCTCGGCATGCGTCGCAACCCGCACCGTCCCGGCGGCGCCGTGCACGACTTCGATTGCACCCAGCCCTTCTTTTTTCAGGCGGAGGCGCAGAACCTCGGCATCGGCTTCTGCCGCCATCGAGATGACCCGCGGGCGCCAGCGCCGGGCCTGCTCGCATGCCGCTTCGAGATTAGATCCCGCGGCCAGGGCGACAATCTGAAACCGGTCAGGATACGACTCGGCCACGCTGAGCGCGCTGCGCCCGATGGAGCCGGTGGATCCGAGGATGGCGATTCGTTTCATGATTTAGCGGAGAGCTGGCACATAGGTTGTATTTTACGCGCTTCCGGCTGGAGTTTGTGGCAGTGCTGGAGAAGATGGGGTACCCCACTTTGCGGCGCTCTTTGCGGCAAAGACGGAATTCCACTCGACCTGCGCTTAATGAGCTGCTCTACTGCAACACGCGCCAAGCCGTATAGAACCACAACACCGGCGCGGCAAACAGCAGGGCGTCGATGCGGTCGAGCATGCCGCCGTGGCCGGGAAGAATCGAGCCAGAATCTTTCACGCCTGCGCCCCGCTTGATCAGAGACTCGACCAGATCACCGAGTTGTGCCGCGACATTCAGAACGATCGTCAACAGGATCACCGGCCCCATGTCGGGAATTTCCAGCCCGTACATGCCGCCGGGCCTTGTGATGAGTCCCCAGCGCAGCAGAGCCGTACTGATCTGCTCCGCATGGCGAAAGAGCAACCATCCCACGCCGACGCTCGCGAGTACCGAAGCGGCCGCGCCTTCCCAGGTTTTCTTCGGGCTGATGCGTGGCGCCATCAAATGGCGCCCGATGGATTTGCCCACGAAGTAAGCGAAAATGTCGCCCGCCCACACGACTAGCAACAGATACAGCAGATAGATCGCCCCCGCCGCTTGCTCGCGCAGCTGCACCAGCATCGCCATGGGCAGAGCGACGTAAGTGAAGGCGAACGCCGAGGCTGCAGCTGCGGAATATCCGCTGCTCAACTCGGCCCGCCGCATGGCGATCGCCAGAAAAATAAACGGCGCAATCGCCGCAGCGCATGCCAGGCCGACCAGAAATTTTCCAGTCGAAGGCAGTGGCGCGTCGCCGCCTGTATTGATGGCCAGCGCCAGGAAAAAAAGTCCCGTGAAAAGATACGTCGGCCAGCGCAGCGGCTGCACGCCGTAGGATTCCGTCAGCTTCAGGAATTCATGAATCGTGATCAGCGCTACAAGGGCGGAGATGATTGCTACTACAGGCACCGGTGCTCGCAGAATGAGCGCCAGCACAATCGGGATCAGTACCACTGCAGTCGCGATGCGTTTGAGCAAGGGAAGTATTTATGAGCCGAAATGGCGGCCTAGGCCGCGCCGCTAAGATCTTTGCACGAATTCAGGAATTTAACCACTGAGGACACGGAGGATACAGAGGGAGCCACGAAACCCTCTGTGTCCTCCGTGTCCTCTGTGGTTAGGATTTTACGACGGAGACCGGGGCTTGCACGTGCGCGTGCCCGTCGCCGTTCGACTCAGAATGATTCAGCCCGCCATAGCGCCGTTCGCGCTTCTGGAATTCCACAATTCCCTCCAGCAGATGCAGCCCGCGAAAATCCGGCCAGAGCGTCGGAGTCACATAAATCTCGGCGTACGCCAGCTGCCACAGCAGGAAATTACTCAACCGCATCTCGCCCGAAGTCCGCACCACGAGGTCGGGGTCGGGAAGATGCCGCGTGTAGAGATGCCGGCTGACCATGTCTTCGTCGATATGCAGGTGCTCGATGCCGCCGTTCTGCGCCGCTGCGTTCAGCATGGAGCGGAACGCGTCCACCAGCTCGCTCCGAGCGCTGTAGTTCAGTGCCAGAGTTAGCACCATGCCCGAGTTGCGTGCCGTCGCCTCGCGCGCCCAGGCCATGCGCTCCTGCACATCTTCCGGCAACTGCTGCTCCCGCCCAATATATTCCAGCCGGACATTATTCTTGTTCAGCGTGGGAACTTCAGCCTTCAGATAGCGGCTCAGCAGTCCCATGAGAAATCCGACTTCGCTCTTGGGCCGCTTCTTCCAGTTCTCTTCGGAAAACGCGTAGAGGGTGAGCGCGGGAATATGAATGCGCGCGGCAGTCTCGACGGTCGAACGCACCGCCGTCACGCCGGCGCGATGGCCGGCCACGCGCGGCATGTGGCGGCGCTTAGCCCAGCGTCCGTTGCCGTCCATGATGATGGCGATATGTTTGGGGAGCCGTGCCGGATCCAGATGCCGGTAAACTTCGCTTTCCTTGCGGTCGAGCCCCGTGGGTACCGATGAAGCTACTTTGTCGTACAAAGTGGTCACGGTATGAGGCTACCACAGGGAGGATGGGGATGCAATCGCCGGGACCACGCAGCTTAGCCCCAGAGTTCCATGTGGGGACAGCCGCCCCCGGCTGTCCCCGCAGCGTAGCTCCCGAGGTTTTTTGGCGTGCTGCCGAAAAACCCGCAGATCGCCGAATAGGAATTTGCCCGGCCCCCGGCCTCGCGCGGACGAGTCGCCCACGCCCACACGGCCTATCTCGCTTCCTCGGGTACTACTTTCAACTCTAGCTTCTCCGTCCAGCGCAGCACCGTCAGTGAGCAGTTCACGCCTACGCGGATGTCGGTGAGCACGCGGTGCAGGTCGTCGACTCCCGCGACGGGCTGGCCTTCCAGCGCCACAATGATGTCCCCTTCGCGCAGGCCGGCACGCTTTGCCGGGCTGTTCTCTTCTATTCCCACCACGACCGCTCCCATTTCTTTCGGCAGGTCGTAGAAGCGCACCACACGGCGATGCAGGGGCACGGTCTGCGCCGAGACGCCGATGTAGCTGCGGCGGATGCGGCCATCGCGCAACAGGCGGCTGGCCACGAACTTCGCCGTGTTGATGCCGATGGCAAAACAGATTCCCTGCGCCGGCAGAATGGTCGCCGTGTTCACGCCCACAACGCGTCCCGCGGAATCGACCAGCGGACCGCCTGAGTTGCCCGGGTTTAGCGCAGCGTCGGTCTGGATTACGTCGTCAATCAGCCGGCCGGAATACGACCGCAGCGACCGTCCCAGCGCGCTCACCACGCCGGCGGTTACGGTCGACTGAAATCCATAGGGCGCGCCAATCGCAATCACGATCTGGCCTACGCGCAGGCGCTGCGAATCGCCCAGGGCGGCCACGCTGAGGCCCGGTTCGTCAAAGTGCGGACGCTCCAACCGAATCACCGCGAGGTCGCTCGCCGGATCGTCACCAATCACCGTCGCCGGCATGCGCCGCCCATCGCTCATGGTCACGGCGATGCGAACGGCTTCATGCACCACGTGACTGTTGGTTAGGATCAGGCCGTCCGGGGTGAACACGAATCCCGATCCGCCGCCGCGCCGTTCTTTGTTTGGATTTTGCGGCTCGCCCGAGCGCGCGCGGCCTGGGCTAGCGGGCACGGCTTGATGCACTTCAATATTCACCACCGACGGGCTCATGCGCTCGACCGCGCCGGTCACCGCCGTCGAATAAGCGTCGAGCAGGGGAGCATCCGAACCGCTGGCAGAGGCATGGCCCGCGTTGTGTTCGGCGCCGTCTACCCATCCACCCGATTGATTCAGAAGACCAGAAGGTCCAATTAACCTTGAGAATTCACTTCCAGCATCTGCACCATTCATACTGGATAGATGTCGGTCGATTTAACTTGGATTCAGCCCGGCAGTCGGCGTCAGGGGAAACTCTCGAGAGGTTGACAGAGAAGTCGAGCTGATAGAGATCCTTCGACTGCGCCGCGAGTCGCTTCGCGAATCGCGACTTCGCTCAGGATGACAATCCGGTTTCTAGACGAAAAAAGCCGGGACCTATAATTCGGTCCCGGCGTTCGTGTTGGCTGGTTGCCCGGATAAACTTGTGAAAGCTAAACTTGCAAACACAAACTTGCAAACCTGTGAAGTTGTTTTCTGCCGACGCAATATCATCGGCACAATGCCCTCAAAACTTGACTACGCGCTTCTCCTTGGCCGCACCGTTAAGTCCCGCACCTGAGTCAGGATGCTCGACATCTGCATCCCGTTGAGTTGCGAAACGAACGGCAGCAATTCCGCGATGAACTGATCTTTCATCAGCTCCATGACTTCTTCCTGGCGAGTGCGTTCGCCGCCGCTGAGCAAGTCGGGCACGGTAACCTCCAGTGCGCGCGCCAGCCGTTCCAGGGACGACAGCGTAGGCGTGGCCTTCTCGTTTTCAATTTTCGACACGTAGGTGCGCGGTACCGACATGCGTCCCGCCAGTTGCCGCTGGCTGAGCCCGTTGCGCAGGCGCAGGGAGCGGATGGAGGTCGCCAGGTTCAAATGTCCGCGGCCGTTGTTGCCGGGCACGGGCATCATCATGGGTGGCGCTACCATGATGGGCTCGGGTTCCGGTTCCTCGTCCATGGACGCGTGGCACCGTCGGCAATTATTGTTGGTTGTACGGAATTGAACTAACAGGCAGTGATCGCAACGGACAACTTCCCTAGAATCTACCGGGGCAAGGTTCGTAGCCATCGAGTTGTCGGAGTGCCAGAGCGGGCTCTCCTTACAGCCTAACTTCCCTACTAACTACAGAGGACAAAATCACTTGCAGGAAACCACTTGGGGGAGGCTATTCCTGCTCGCAGGCTCAATCTGCGGCATTCGCCCTGTGGATGTCAACATAAAAATGCTAAAACCCCGCGAATTTTGCGGGTGAAACCCAGTATAGGACGGCAAATACTCGGAGAAAACAGGCGAAAACTCGGATTGATGGCGGAAAGTGTGTGATGTTTACTAACTGTGTTCGCCTTCCTGAGCCTGAAGAACGCGGTCTTGAGTGAGAGGCCTGTTAACAGCAGTTGACCGATTCGACTATCAATGGTGTCATTCTTTCCGAGGACATTCTGAGCATGGAAATTCAGATGGACATGACTTTCGCAAAGCTGGAATCTGATGACCTCATAGTACTCGCGACTGGATTGGACGAGGCGAAAACATTGGTCGATCAGCTTTCACAACGGTCGGTTTCGGCACTTTTTACGGTTTCGGCTGAGAACCGTTTCGCCGTTGCGGACAAACTCTTCGCTATGGGGCCAGCAGTGATCCCAGAACTGGAGAGCAGGATAGAGAACGACGAAGAACCAGAATCGACGACGTATGCCGCAATGATACTTTTCAAGCGTGGGTCAATAAAGGGGGTTCCTAGGCTGATTCAATCATTGAAGGATAGAGTTGGACCGATAGGCGCGATTGCATCCGCTCTTGCATCTGCAAGAATACCGGGAGCGAGCGAGGCCATCGTCGAGATTTTAACGAGGGAAACCGTAAGGAAGGACCCTTATACCGCCGTGACTCTACTGGAGGCGCTGCGCGATCTGGGGACTCCGCTCCCAAACGAGGCCCTTCAACAGTTGGAGGAGTCTGCTCCACACCTTCGGCGATTTTTCTAATTGGTGAAAAATCGCGATTACACTCATTGTAATGACGAACGAAATCGTCACGCGAGAAGCCGCCTGGGAACTCCTGACTGAGTTCACCCAATCCGAAAGCCTGCGCAAGCACGCGTTGGCTGTTGAGGCCTGCATGCGAGCCTGCTCCCGTAAGTTCGGCAGCGGTTCGCCCGAGCTTTCCCAGCATGACGAAAATCTGTGGGGCGTCGTCGGACTGCTGCACGACTTCGACTATGACCGCTGGCCCAGCCTCGAAGACCATCCCTACAAGGGGAGCGAAATTCTGAAGGAGCGCGGATTCTCCGACGAAATCCGCCGCGCCATCCTGTCGCACGCCGAATATACCGGCGTGACCCGCGACACGCCCATGGAGAAGGCTCTGTTCGCCTGCGACGAACTCGCCGGATTCATCACCGCAGTCGCCTTGATCAAGCCCGGCAAGTCGCTGGCCGAAGTCGACACCAAATCGGTGCGAAAGAGGATGAAAGACAAAGCCTTCGCCCGCAAGGTGAACCGCGACGACATTATTCAAGGCGCTGCCGCTCTGGGCGTGGATCTCGATGAACACATCGCCTTCTGCATCGAAGCGTTGAAACCCATCGCAGATGAGCTGGGGCTCGATGGAAGCGCGGTGAAAGCGGGATAGGCAGTTCTCCGCGCGGGTACTCCTATCCACGGCATCGGTAGCGTCGGCCAGCGTAAGGTTCCTCGCCCGGCTGTTGCCGCGCTCAGAATGACATCGTTTGAAACAACTTTGAAAGTGGCGATTACCGGGCCGCGGGTTATGACAGTGCAGGCGCTCTTCGCATCGGCACAACCGATGTCTGAGTTTTCGTAAGGTCCCTCCGGAGCGCCAGGCGCGCTCCTGCGGGATGACATCCTTCGGTGAATCCGCAAGTGCTCAACTTCAAACTGAGCCACTGTAGCAGCGCGGAGAATATAAACCGCCGCCGCGAACCTGTGCTAATATCGCTGCAATTTCCTGCTGACGTTCGTACCTGGTTATTCGCGGGAGCCGGTGAGTATGTCGACAAACCCTGCCACGCCGCCACCGCCGAAGGTTCTGCTGGGATGCAGCAAGTGCGGCGCCAGCCTGCCGGACGAGGCGCAGTTCTGCCTGAAATGCGGCAAGGCGGTGAGTTCTCCGCCGAAAAGCCCGGCGGTGGCCGCAACCTTGCCTGCGGCTAAGCCTCAACAGCGACGACCTAAGCGGCGCTGGCTTTTGTGGATGTTGTTGCTTGTGCTGGCTGGAGTGCTTGTGTGGGCGGTCACCAGCGATAGCACGGGAGCGCAGGAGGTGCAGGAGTTTGTCGGGCTGAAGCAGGATCGGCCCATCCTCGACTCCGCGTTTTCAGTTGGCCCGCATACTTTTCGGTATTACAAGTTTGCCTTGCCGGAAGGCTCGGTGAACGTGGCCGTGGTTGGCGCGTTCAAGTCTGCCGCTGACAGCATAGGCGCGGGCAGCCGAAAGAACTCATCGAGCGATAAAAATGGGAGCGACAAAAGCCTGGGAGACAAGAACGCGGGCGAGCCGAAGTCGGGTGATGACCAAGGCATCCAGGTTTACGTTCTCACCGACGCGGCTTTCACTGTCTGGCAGAACGGATACGCCACCAGTTCTCTCTACGACAGCGGGAACGTCGCCGAGGGCAACGTGCAGGCGGAAATTCCGGCGGGCGCGGGAATTTATTATCTCGTATTCAGTAACAAGGCTGCACCGAAAACCTCCAAGGCGGTTCACGCCGCCGTCCTGCTGCGCTACAAAAGCTGGTTGCCCGACTGGTTTCGCCGCATGAAAGGCCGCGTGCTGGACTGGTTTGGGGCCTAGCCGCAAGAAGCATCAACCACGAAGGGCACGAAGGTCCACGAAGGAAACCTGCTTAGCATTCCTTCGTGGACCTTCGTGTCCTTTGTGGTTAATGAACTTCGCGAGCTAGCGTGTGGTCTCTTCGATTTCGGAAATCCAGTCAGGCCGTTTCAGCACTTCGCGCGGTTTGGGACCGTCGGCGGCGCCGACGATGCCGTCCTGCTCCATCAGATCGATCAAATGCGCGGCGCGGCCGTAGCCAATGCGCAAACGGCGCTGCAGCAGGGAAGTCGAGGCCTTGCCGAACTCGACTACCAGCTTTACCGCGTCGCCATACATGGGATCGTCCTCGGGTTCGCCGTCCGCGCCAGCTTCAGAGCCGCTGCCTTCGGCTCCGGCTTCACGCTCGCCCTTCGGCGGATCGAGGAACTGCTGCTGATATTCAGCCAGGCCTTGCGCTTTCCAGAACTCGACCACCGCTGCGATTTCTTTCTCCGTCACAAAGGGCGCATGCAGCCTGTGCACGCGCGCCGAACCGGACGGCAAATACAGCATGTCGCCTTTGCCCAGCAGAGCCTCGGCGCCGTTGGCGTCGAGAATAGTGCGCGAGTCGACCTTCGTGGCCACGCGGAACGAAACGCGCGCGGGGAAGTTCGCTTTGATCAATCCGGTAATCACGTCGACACTCGGCCTTTGAGTTGCCAGAACGAGGTGAATGCCCACGGCGCGCGCCATCTGCGCCAGGCGCGTGATCGACTCTTCCACGTTGCTGGAATCGAGCATCATCAGATCGGCCAGTTCGTCAATGATGATGACGATGTAGGGAATCGGTTTCTCGTCCGACTCTTCGGCGAACAAACTCGGCGTTGCATTTTCGGAGAAGAGCCGGTTGTACTGGTCGATGTTGCGGACGCCCTTGGCCGCCAGCAGCTTCAGTCGGCGCTCCATTTCGCGCACGGCATTGCGCAGCGCGTTGGCCGCCAGTTTCGGCTCGGTGATGATCGGCGTGTAAAGATGCGGTACGCCTTCGTAGTTGCCCAACTCCAGCCGCTTCGGGTCGACCAGAATCAGGCGCACCTGATCGGGAGTCGCCTTGTACAGAATCGACATGATCATGGCGTTAATGGCCACGCTCTTGCCCGCGCCGGTTGAGCCGGCAATGAGCAGGTGCGGCATTCCCGCGAGATCCGCCGTGACGATTCTGCCGTTGATGTCTTTGCCCATGGCGATCGTCATCTTCGACTTCGATCCCATGAATTCCTGCGACTCGATGTTCTCGCGCAGCCAGATGATTTCGCGCTGCCGGTTCGGCACCTGAATGCCGACGGTGCTTTTCCCGGCCATGCGCTCGATCAGAATGCTCTCGGCTTTCAGCGCGAGGCAAAGATCGTCGCAAAGATTGGTGATGCGGCTGTATTTGATGCCGGCTTCGGGTTTGAACTCGAAGGTCGTAACCACCGGGCCGGGATTGATCTGCGTAATCTGGCCGTGAATCTCGAACTCGGCGTATTTTTCCGTGAGCACCTGCGCCAGCAGCTTGAGTTCGTCGGCGTCGACCTGCTGCTGTTCATCGGGACGCTGCAGCAGGCTGCTCGACGGGAGCTTGTATCCGCCGGCGGCGATGCGCGGCATCGTAGTCTTGGCTTTGTTGCCACTGTCGGCGCGCTCAGTGACCTCAGGATCGGTGGCCAGTTCCGCAGCAGCTTCCATCGCTAGAGGCTCGGCCAGGATTCCGCCGGTTGCGGGCTTGGGCGCTTCTTCTTCCAGCATGCGCTCGATTCCAGTGCGGCGGGCTTCGGATGCGGCGGCAGCCTGCACCACAGGCGCTGGCCGCGATGGAATCAACTGCGTCTTTACGATTGGCTTCGAGATTCTCCGCTGTTCGAGCTCTTTCTGTTGGCGTTTCTTGGCACGCTCGCCCTGCCAGTCTTTGTAGCGATTCCAGAGTGCGGTGATGAAGGCGAACCGCGTCGGAGCCCACAGTTGAATCGCCGAGAATGAAAATGCCGTCGAGAGATATAACGCAACCGCCAGCACCGTGGCGCAGACAATGTAGGCGCCAACCACATTCAGATAATGAATCAGCACGTCGCCGATCACGCGGCCGAGCAGGCCTTCGATGGGAATCACGTGCAGCCAGCGCAAGTGTCCCGGCAGCAGCGCCAGCATGGCAGGAACGAACATTACCAGCCAGATTCCGCCCAGGCTTTTCGCCAGCGGAGACTGTACCTGCAGCGAGCGGAACCAGCGCGCGCCCAGCATTGCCGGAAAGATCACAAGTAGAAATGCTCCGACGCCGAGAAATTGCAGCAGCATGTCGGCGGTGTAGGCGCCGACGATGCCAATCCAGTTGCGGGCGGCGTGTGCGCCGGTCAGAACGGAGGCGCTGTTCCACGATGGGTCCAGCGGAGAGTACGAAGCCAGCGCGAGGAAGAGAAGGAGCGCGGAGACGCACATCAGGAATCCGATCAGCTCATTGAGCCGCCGGTTCCCGGTGGGAACAAAAATGCTAGCCAGATAATCCATGTGGGCCAGATTCCACACCGAAGACACGACAGCCTGCCGTCTTCAGTGCCGCAATCGGCCAGAGCCCTTACATTATGCCAAGAAGCCGGGGTTCCGACAATCAAGGAAATACGCCGTAGTGCCTAGCTGGCTTCCCGCCGGGGCGTCGAAGCCAAATGCCCTCAAACAAACCCGCGCTGCGTCATCCTCGGTGGGAGGATTTGGCGCGTGATTGGCAGGATGTCTATAAGCCTCCCAATCCAGTGGATCGGGAGATCCCTCGCTCCGCCTGAAGAACGGCTTCGCTCGGGATGACGCAGGGTACGGTCTGACCCGCGTTATTGCAGGTGCATGACGAAGGCCAGAGCGATCACAACCACACCGGCGACGATGCGGTAGATGATGAACAGGCGAAGGCTATTGGATTGCAAATAGCGGATGAGCCACGAGATCGCTGCATAGCCGACAAGCGCGGACACGATGATCCCGACCAGGACTGGCATTTGCATGTCGTGCGGCAGACCTTCTTTGTGGAGTTCGTGCGCTTTCAGCAGCGCAGCTCCCGCGATTAGGGGCGTGGAGAGCAGAAAGCTGAATCGGACGGCGGCTTCGCGCGTGAGTCCCTGGAACAGGCCGGCCGTGATGGTCGAGCCGGAGCGGGAGACTCCGGGAATCAGGGCAAAAGCCTGGGCGATGCCGATGATTAGCGAATCGGCGAGCGTAACGCGAGTCAGGGGCTTTTCGAGCTTGCCCACTTTTTCTCCCAGCCACATCAGCAGGGCTACGACGATCAAAGCGCCTGCGATGAGAAAAATGTGTTCGCGGAAATAATCTTCGGCCGAATGCTCCAGCAGTTTGCCGGCGATCGCACCCGGAATTGTGGCGATGGCGAGAAACCACAGAAGCATGCGCTCTTCTTTTTGTTCGTCAGCCGTCAGGTTAGTGTTGCTTGGTCCGGACTCCCAGAAGCGAACGACTTTTCCGCCCAGCGCCGCGCGGATGATCTGAAACCAGGTGCGCCGGAAGTAGAACAGCACGGAAAGCAGCGTGCCGAAATGAAGCGCGACGTCAAAGCTCAGCTCGTGCGCGGGAGAAAGTTCGTTCCAGCCGAGCAAGCGCCGCACGATGATGAGGTGACCTGAGCTGGAGATGGGTATGAATTCCCCCAGTCCTTGAACGATCGCAAGAACAACCGCTTGATAAATTGGCAAAGGTTAGTCCGTCGTATTTCCGTAGGTTGGTACGCCCTGTTGAATGTAAAACAACAGCCGCTGGGCGCGCAATGCCCAGTCACTCTGACCGTACTGGGTGATGATTTTTTTCGCGAGATCGACAGAGCGGGTTTTCGATTCTTCGGATTTTTTCTGGTTGGCCTCGGTCTTGTAGATCTCAATCAGCGCGGAGCGGCGCCAGGCGGCGTTGTACAAGGCTTCAGGGGCGGCGGGAGACTGCTCGTGCTCTTTCGCGTATTTCTCGTACATGTCGGCTTCTTTGTCCGGACATTTCGACGCACCCTGCCAGTCGCCGCACAGTTTGTTTTCGATGAGATGGAAGTCGGCGAGATCGGCCCACTTGGTGCCGGGAAATTTCTTCATTACCAGCTTCATCCACTGCTCGTCGATCTGCCCGCGCATGTAGGAGTCGCGCTCGCGGGCTGAGGGACGAGTGAGCACGTCGGATCGTCCGACCTGCCAGCGGATGTCGGCGGCGCGATAGAGTCCCTCGGCGGCCAGCGGCGACGCGGGAAACAGATCGTAGACGCGATAGTAAAGCCGCAGGGCGTCCTGGGCGGCATCGCGCCGGCCGCGGCGGCGGCTGGCCTGATCTTCGGAGTCGGCGGCCTCGCCGAAAACAATTTTGTCGCCGTCTTGCGTGGCTTGCGTAACCAGCGCTTTGTTCGGAAGCCAGCCCGTAATCGTCTTGCCCTCGGACTCGGGGTCATCTTCGTCGGCGTCTTTTTTCGGTTCGCGAATGATGGCTTCCACGTGCGTCCAATCGCGGCTGGTGTCGAGGATTACGAGTTCGTGTCCACGGCTGGCTTCGCCGAGTTTGGCAGCGTCTTCGGCGGGAGATACACGGATGCTCTCCTCGTGGACCAGGGTTGCGCGTTGCCCCTGGGCGGAGGCGATCGGCATAACGATCGGCGTGAAAAGGAAAAACGCGGCGGCAAGCAACGTGAGTCGGATTCTCATATCTGTCTTTATCGATTATTGGCCGTGGAGACGTTGCTTGCAACTTTGCCCTCGCGGCGGATGTTCTCCAGCATTTCCGGCTCAATGTTTCCGCCGCTGATGATGGCCACATTCAGCTTCGTTTTGGGTAGTTGATCGGCGCGGAACAGGAATCCGGCAGTTGCGACCGCTCCGCTGGGCTCGGCGACGGTATCGGGATTCGCCGCCAGAAGCTTCACGGCCTGGCGAATCTCGTCTTCACTGACCGTGACAATGCCATCGACAAAACACTGCATGTGGTCGAAGTTGAGGGCGCCGACGCTCTGGGTGCGGAGTCCATCGGCGATGGTGCGCGTGACCTGTTCCGCATGGAAGTGCACGACCTTGCCTGCGCGCAAGCTCGCCTGCGCATCCGCCGCCAGTTCGGGTTCGACGCCGAACACGTTCACTGCAGGGTTGATCAGCTTAATGGCTGCTGCGACCCCACTGATCAGGCCCCCGCCACCGACCGGAGATAAAACGGTTTCGACGTCCGGCATGTCTTCGAGAATCTCCAGTCCAATGGTGCCCTGGCCGGCGATGATTTGTTCGTCGTTATACGGCGGCACGATGATGTAGCCATGCTGCACGGCAAGTTCCTCGGCCTTGACCTGGCGTTCGGCGCTGCCGGGGCCCACCAGTACGATGTTCGCGCCCAGGGCGACAGTTGCCTCGCGCTTGATGGCCGGCGCGTTGCTGGGCATGACGATGACGGCCTTCACGCCCAGCGCGCGGGCGGCATAGGCGACTCCCTGAGCGTGGTTCCCGCTGGAGTAGGTGATGACGCCGCGTTTGCGCTCCGCTTCGGACAGGGCAGCGATCTTGTTGTAAGCTCCCCGAAGTTTGAAGGCGCCGATGGGCTGCTGGTTTTCCGGCTTGAGGTAGAGGCGGCGGTTCGAGTCGGCATGATCGAACTCGATCATACGCGTGCGGGTGGTGATGCCTTGGATGCGAGATTGGGCGGCGTGGATGTCGTCGAGGGTGATCATGCATCGGTTCACATGAGGAGACGACGGCTAGATCTCCAGAATCACCGGCATGATCAAAGGCCGCTTTTGGGTTTGTTTGGAGATGTAGCGCTTCAGGTCAGCGCGGATTTTTTCTTTGATTACGCCGTAGTCGCCTTTTTCTTCGTCGCTCGAATGCGCCAGCGTGTCTTCCACGATGCGCTTGGCGCCTTCCATCAGGCCGTCGTCGCCGGGATTGAAGCCGCGGGTGACGATTTCCGGAGCCGACTCCACGTCGCCCGACAGCTTATTGATCGCGATGATGGGCAGCACGATTCCGTCTTCGCTGAGGTGCAGGCGGTCTTTGATAATTAAATCTTCAACTACGTCCGTGCGCGAACCGGAGTCGATGCAGACGCGGCCGACTTTGATGCGTCCGGTCTTGCGCGCACCGAGTTCGTCGAACTCTAGAACGTCTCCGCTTTCGATCAACATGACTTTGCCGACCGAACCGTGCATGGCTCCAGCCATTTCGGCGTGCAGCTTCAGTTGCCGGTATTCGCCGTGAATGGGGATGAAAAACTTCGGCTTCACCAGGTTGATGATGAGTTTGAGTTCGTCCTGGCTGGCATGTCCGCTGACGTGAATCGGCGGCGAAGTTCCGTCTTCGTAGATGACGTAGGCTTCGCGGCGGAACAGGTGGTCAATCATCCGGTAAATAGTTTTTTCGTTGCCCGGGATGATGCGGCTCGAGAGCACAACCGTGTCGCCCTTTTCGATTTTCGCGTGCTTGTGGTTGTCGACCGCGGCGCGCGACAGCGCCGACATGGGCTCGCCCTGGGTGCCGCTGATGAGCACGCAAAGCTTCTCCGGTGGAAAATTCTTCATCTCGCCGGGATTGATCACCAGGCCGTCGGGGACTTCGATGTAGCCCAGGTCTTCGGCAATCTCGGCGGAATTATTCATGGAGCGGCCGAGAAACGCGACTTTGCGACCGTGTTCGTGTGCCAGTTGGACGGCCAGATTAATGCGGTGAATGGACGACGAAAAGCACGAGATGAAAAGCCGCTTTTTTGTGTGGGCGAAAACTTCGTCGAACTTTCTTCTGACGGCGCGCTCGCTGGGCGTGTATCCCTTGCGCTCGACGTTGGTGGAATCTTGAAACAGGGCCAGGACTCCGTTCTTTCCATACTCAGCAAAAGCGTGGAGATCGAAAAGTTTGTTGTCGGTGGGCGTAGGGTCGACTTTGAAATCGCCAGTGTGAATGATGACGCCGAGCGGGGTGTGGATGGCGAGCGCCACGCAGTCGACCAGACTGTGCGTCACGTGGATGGGATGAACCGTAAACACCCCAGCCTTGAAGCGCTCGTTGGGGCGCATTTCGCGCAGGTCGGCATCGTCGAGCAGGCCGTGCTCGTCGAGTTTGTCTTCCACGTAGGCGAGCGTGAACTCGGTGCCCCAGACGGGCACGTTGAGTTCGGAAAGTACCCAGGGCAAGCCGCCGATGTGGTCTTCGTGCCCGTGCGTCAGAATGATTCCGCGCACCCGCTGGCGGTTTTCGATGAGATAGGAAATGTCGGGGACTACGATGTCGACGCCGAGAAGTTCAGCCTCGGGGAACATCAGTCCTGCGTCGATGACGATAATGTCGTCGCCGAAACGCACGGCCATGCAGTTCATACCGAACTCGCCAAGGCCTCCGAGGGGGATAATCTGCAGTTTTCCAGTTGGCATTGAGTAAAGATGATGCTAGCACAGTGAACGAGCCGCGAGTGGCCAGCGCCCGGTTGATTGATCAAAGTGTGGAAGCGTTGTCCGGATTTCGGAATCCGATGCAAGCAGCCGTTCGTCAGTGTCCGAGAGCTGAGATCTAAAGGTTTCCCGGAATAGCTTTCCCGTCCCCGCTGCGGTAAGGTTGGAGCAGTGGCTCAGCCAGGCAAATCGTGGGTTCGACGGCGGATTGAGGCGGGCATGGTCCGGGGGCTGACGCGCGCCTACTCGACCGTTCGAGTCAATCCGGCGAAATTCCTGCTGCAACTGCGCGCGGCCTACCGGGTGCCAATCAGCGGATATCACGGCGTCTTTTCTCTGGAGATCGGCGAACTTGATAGGGTTGCCGACTCGATTATTCGCGCCGGGATGAAGGTCGCGGCCATCGAAGGCGCGGGACTCGGGCTCGGGGGACTGTTGACGATTGTTCCCGACCTCGGCATTCTCTCGGCGATCACCATGCGAACCATTGAGAAGCTGAGCCTGCTCTATGGATTCGAGTTCAACACCGACGAGGAAATCGCTGAACTGTGGATTGCCGCGGCCAGCGCCGCTGGAGTCGACATCAGCCGCGAGTTGCTCGAAAAAGAGGTGGTCAACAAATTCGTGCCCCGCGTCATCCAAACCATTGCGGCGAAGGCCAGCGCCGAGGCTGTCGAGAAGTGGGCAGGCCGCCTTATTCCGCTCGCCAGTTCGGCCATCGGGGCGGGATTGAATTACTGGTTCGTGCGCGCCTGGGGTGAGCGTGCCAAGGCGCATTTCCGAGGGCGACACTTGCTGCTCCGGCAGCGGGCGCAGCAGGCGGCGTTGACGGCGCAGAGTCGTCCGGGTCCTGTGACGATTGAGGGTTAGGTGCAGGAGTTCCGACACGAGCCATGCACGGGGCTCATGAGTTGGGGAAGGGCATGGGTTGGGGAAGGGCACGGCTTCAGCCGTGCCGTCAGCGATCAACTGGAATCGGGCTTTAGCCCCTGAGGAACCGGTCCTCTTCATCTGAAGCATTCTTGAGATTGTCACCTGCGTCTTACGCACTGTGATAAATATTTAAAGATGCCTACCTTTGTCTGCGCGGCCATTCTCTTTGACCTGGACGGAGTGCTCGTCGACTCGACCGGCGCGGTCGATCGCGAATGGCGCGCCTGGGCGCGGCGCAAGGGCGTCGATGGAGACGCCGTAATGGCGATTGCCCACGGTGTGCGCACGCTGGAAGTAATCCAGCGCGTGGCGCCGCATCTCAATGCCGAGGCTGAGGTGCGCGAACTGGAAAGCCGCGAGGCTAATCATCAGGAAGGCGTGACTGTGATGCCGGGCGCGGTGGAACTGGTGCATTCGATTCCTGAGGGACGCTGGGGCGTAGTTACCTCCGGAACACGGTTGCTGGCCAGCGCGCGCTTGCGCTACTGCGGATTGCCCGTTCCGAAAGTTCTGGTCACGGCGGACGATGTGGCCCATGGAAAGCCGCATCCCGAGCCGTATTTGAAGGGAGCGGAATTGCTGGGGTTCGACCCGGCGGACTGCCTGGTGATCGAAGACGCGCCTGCAGGCATCCAGGCGGCGCGAGCGGGCGGGATGAAGGTGATTGGGATTACGAGCACGTATAAGGCGGCTGCGTTGGGGCACGCGGATGCTGTGATCGGGAGGTTGAGTCAGATTCAGGTTACGTTGAACGGAGTGGGGAAGTTGGGGGTTGAGGTCGACTGAGCTTTCTGGAGCGGAAGCTGTCGAGCTGTCGGACTGGACGATCGGACCAGAGCACTGCGCGGGTCCTCGATTGGGTCAGAGCAACTGGTCCAGGACCAACGCAGCGAAATCGGGGATGCGCGTGAAAATCGGGTCGTTGGTGACGAAGGCCGACGCGTTGCAGGAGATAGCCGTGGCTGCAAGCAGGGCGTCGGGGGTCTGGAGGCGATAACTGGCGCGCAACGATGCCGCCAAATTAGCGATCTGAAGCGAGGGCGCAACCCACTCCAGGTTCGGAATGGTCGTAAGCAGGGAATAGAAGTTTTCAGCCTGAGGCAAGTTCGCATTGCAGTAAGGTTGAACGAGGATTTCCGTCAGGGCCACGGTTGATGTGACGGCAGAGCTTTCGGCCCGCTCCATCCACGCGAAGACCGCATCGGAAACGTCGAAATACCGTGGATTGCGCTCCATCTGGTAGATGAAGACGCAGGTGTCGAGAGCGATGCGGCGGTGACGGGCGAGAAGCCTTCTTATCTCCAACTGCCGCGTTCCTTCCGCAAGTAGTCTTTAGGATAGAGGCCGCGTGCGATGCCGGCTAGCGCCGCGCGATAGGACTTTGGCCTTTCCATCACGATGATTCTTCCGCCGACCGTGCTGATTAGGAGTTTGTCGCCGGGCTTGAGGTCAAGCGCTTCGCGGGCTTCGCGGGGGATGACGATCTGGTTCTTGGACGATAGCTTGGCTTCGGGCATGCTTTACATTATAACAAAAAGTAAAGCGGAGCAGAACGCACGTTCAAGACCTACCTGAGCCAGTCTTCGAGCTCGATTCCGCGGTCGGTTTTTTCGTCGCGATACTTCACGATTACCGGGGTGTAAAGCGACAGATTCCAGCCCCAAGGGCCCTTTTCCTGCTTCACAGCGCGCGAGCCGGGGACGACTACAGCATTCTCCGGGACTTCCAGCGGTGAGTCCACAGTGGCACGGTAAACTTCGCCTTTCACCAAGTCATAGAGCGGCGTGGAGCGCGTGAGGATTGTTCCTGCCCCCAGCACGGCGCGGGCCCGCACCAACGTGCCTTCGTAGATTCCACAATTGCCGCCGACCAGGACGTCGTCTTCGATGATGACCGGTGCGGCATTGATAGGTTCGAGCACGCCGCCGACTTGCGCGGCGGCGCTCAGGTGCACGCGCTTGCCGATCTGAGCGCAGGAGCCGACCAGCGCGTGCGAGTCGACCATGGTGCCTTCGTCGACGTAGGCGCCGACGTTGATGAACATGGGGGGCATGCAGATGACCGACGGCGCAACATACGCTCCGGTGCGAACCGACGATCCGCCGGGCACGACGCGCACGCGATCGGCGATGGTGAACTGGCGGGCCGGGAACGTGTCTTTGTCGACGAAGGATAATCCAGCGGACATCTCCGCGAGCACACCGAGGCGGAAACCCAGCAGGATGCCTTGCTTCACCCAGGCGTTGACCGTCCAGCGGGCGTCTTTCCCCTCGCCGATTTTTTCCGCGGCGCGGATTTTGCCCTGGGTGAGCTGATCGCGGAATTCGAGAAACGTCCGGCGCACTTCGGGATCGTGTTCGACTTCGCCTTGGGCCGCCAGACGTTCGATGGAGAGTTTCAGGGAAGGCATGCAGAGAAAAGTATAGAGGATTTGAGATTGGAGATTTTAGATTTCAGAATGCAGATTTCAGATCGGGGAGGGAAACCGCGCAGGAGTGGAATCTGCAATCATTCTAAAATCTGCGATCTGAAATCACAAATCTGCAATCGTTCTCTCCTAAACGCACTTGCACTCGCTGCGGATTAGCACGCCGGCGATGGCGTGGGCAGTTTCGCGGGCTGCGGGCAGCGTCGCGTAGGGGCCGTGCCAGCGGGCGTGATTGGTGTCGTGGCCGGCGGGGCGGCCTTTGCCGTGGCTACATTGGCCGCACGATCCGCGGTGCAGAACGATCTTGCGCGGCCCGGCGGCCCAGTTCTCGTAGATGAAAAAATCGGGCGTCTCAGCGGCCGGACTGGCGGGTTTGGCGATCAATCCAACTTCGGCGGCTACTTTTTGCAGGCGCGAGCGCGTGTCGCGACGCATGGGCAGCAGGGGCAAGCGATAGACTTCTTCGATCTTGCCCATCATCGCAAGGACTGCCTTCACCGGCAGCGGGCTCGATTCGATGAAGTTGGCCTGCATCAGCGGAAGATATTTGCGCTGCAAGGTGCGGGCCTCGGTCCAGTCGTTCGATAGCGCGGCGCGAGTAAGTGCCGCCATTTCGCGCGGAATTTCGTTGGCCGCCACCGAGATGACTCCCACGCCGCCAAGCGCGACTACCGGCAGCGTGACAGAATCGTCTCCTGAAAAGACGAGAAATGTTTCGGGGACAGAATTGACCACTTCGGCAATCTGCGTCATGTTGCCGCTGGCCTCTTTCACGCCCACGATGTTGGGAATCTCGGCAAGACGGGCGAGGGTGGCGGGTTCAAGGTTCGCAGAAGTCCGGCCCGGCACGTTGTAAAGAATAATGGGCTTGTCGCCCGCGGCCTCGGCAATAGCCTTGAAGTGGCGGTATTGACCTTCCTGCGTGGGCTTGTTGTAGTACGGGTTCGCGGTGAGAATGTAGTCGACTCCGGGCCGTACGGCAATCTCTTTTGCCTTCTCGACCGCGTCGTTGGTGGCATTGGAAGTGGCACCGGCAACGATGGGGACGCGTCCGGCCACGACTTCGATCGTGGTGTCGATCACGTGCAGCCATTCGTCGTGGGTGAGCGTGGGAGTCTCCCCGGTGGTGCCACAGGGAACCAGAAAATCAATGCCGGATTCGACTTGCCACGCAACTAGATTGCGCAGCGCAGCGTCGTCGATGGAGCCATCCTGATGAAAGGGAGTTACCAGTGCAGTGCCACAGCCACGGAGTTGCATACGAATAGGATAACGCGAGTGACGGCAGAGCGAAACTCAGTTGAGAAATGGAACGGGGCACCCGTCCATTAGAGAATTGTCTACAGTTCGCGCCACACGTCTTTGAAGTCGTAGAAGCCCTTCTTGCCTGCGAGCCACTCTGCCGCGCGCACGGCGCCTTCGGCGAAGCCGCGGCGGGACTTGGCGTCGTGGCAGAGATAGATGCGGTCGGCGGAGGATTCGAGCACGACCTCGTGCAGGCCGACGACATCGCCTTCGCGGAAGGATGTGATCTCGAGAGCTTCGTTCTGGCCGCTGGCTTCGCGGATCGCGTGCTGGATGGCAATGGCTGTGCCGGAGGGCGCGTCTTTCTTGTGGACGTGGTGGCGCTCGAAAATCTGGCCGGAATAATCGTGGCGCAGCGCAGCGGCGGCGGCGCGGGCGACATCGAAGAAGAGATTTACGCCGACTGAAAAGTTCGCGGCGTAAATGAATCCGGTTCCGTGCTGCTCGACAAGGGCATGAACGTGGTCGATTGCCTCATACCAGCCGGTTGTGCCGACGATCATGTTTTTGCCGGCTTTCACGCAGGCTTCGATGTGAGCAAGGGCGCAGTGCGGGGCGGTGAAGTCGATGACGGCATCGATGTCGCCAAGGTTTTCTTGACTGAGCGCGGCGCCGGCGGCGTTTTCTTTGGATCCGGCAACGCGGACGTAGTGCTTGCGTTCAGCAGCGATTTCCGCGACGAGTGATCCCGTTTTTCCGCGGCCTAGAAGAAGTAGATTCATGGGTTCTTAGAGATTTAACCACAGCGGGCGTGGAGGCGAACAGAGGTACGAAGTTTGAGGTGGAACACGCAGCCCCGGACGCATTCGTCCGAGTGGTTTGCTTCGGATTCGGATTGAAAGCGCGCAGACGAATGCGTTCGCCGCTACGCGAAAACTTCCGGGTCCAGGTCCGAGAAAAATGTCTTGTGCAGGCGCTGGATTACCTGGGGGACTTGGTCTTCTTCAATCACGAACGTCAGGTTGATTTCCGAAGCGCCCTGCGAGATCATGCGAATTTTTATGTCGGCGAGTTCGCGAAATACAAGCGCCGCGATGCCGGGCGTATCGCGTAAGTTTTCGCCGACCAGGCAGACGATGGCTTTGCGGCCTTCATACTTTACATCGGCCAGCTTGGCCAGATCGGCGGCCAGCGCGGGAATCGCCTGATTCGAGTCGACGGTCAACGACACACTGACTTCCGAAGTGGAGACCACATCGACGGAAACCTTGTGGCGGTCGAAGGCCTCGAAAATCGAGCGCAGAAAGCCGTGGGCCAGCAGCATGCGAGGAGCGGCCACGTCGACAATGGTGATGCGCTTCTTGGCGGCGATGGCTTTGAAAACGTTCCTGCCCTGCGGTGCGTGGGTGGTGATGCGTGTACCCTCGCATGAAGGATTGCGCGAGTTCAGCACGTAGACGGAAATATTTTTCTGAATGGCCGGCAGCACCGTTGCCGGATGCAGAACTTTCGCGCCAAAATATGCGAGCTCCGCCGCTTCGTCAAAGCCGATGACTTTGATGCGGCGCGCGTCCGGGCAGATTCTGGGGTCGGTGGTGAGAATGCCGTCGACGTCAGTCCAGATTTCGATGCGGTCCGCGCCCAGGCCGGCGCCGAAGATCGCGGCAGAAAAATCCGACCCGCCCCGCCCAATCGTGGTGGTGATGCCGGCGCGATTCGCGCCGATGAATCCCCCCATCACCGGGACTTGTCCGGCTTGCAGCAAAGGCTGAACTTTTTCCTGCAGCTTGGCGTTGGTTTCCTCGAACTGCGGTACCGCTTCCATGTAGGTGTTGTCGGTGACCAGGACGTCGCGCGAGTCGACGTGAACTCCGTTCAGGCCGCGCGCGGCGAACGCGGCTGCGACAATCTTGCTGGAAAGCATTTCGCCGAAGGCGGCGACGTGATCGGTAGTGCGGGGCGTGATTTCGCCGACGGCGGAAATGCCGCGCAACAATTCGTCGAGCGCTTCAAAGTCCGTGCCCAGGTCAGAGTGGAATTCGGTGAAGCGCGCCGTGCCCAGCAGTTCGCTGGCGGTATTGTAGTGGCGTTCCTGCAGCGTGCGGCACAGTTTGAGCGCTGTTTTGCGCTCGCCTTCGCCGGCAGCGCGCGCCATGGTCAGCAGCGTGTCGGTGACTTTGGCCATGGCGCTGACCACGACCACCGGCCTCTGCGCCAGGCGCCCTTCAACGATCGACGCGACGCGCTCGATGGCTTTGGCGTCTTCGACGGAAGTTCCGCCGAACTTCATGACGATCATTCGGCGCGCCTCGGGGGGAAGGAGTAGTGGCGCGGGAGATCCTTCGCTACGCCTAGGCGTTTCTTTGATGAAGCCGGGCTTCGCTCAGGATGACGCAGGCCCGTTAAGGGGCGGAAATTCATCCCAGGTATCCCTTGGCTTTCAGCAGTTCGGCGTTGAGCACGGCTGCTCCGGCTGCTCCGCGGATGGTGTTATGCGAGAGCACGGTGAACTTCCAGTCCAGCACGCCACAGGGACGAAGACGTCCCACGGCAGTTGTCATGCCCGCGCCCATGTCGATGTCAAAGCGCGGCTGCGGTCGGTCGGCGGCTTCGAGGTAGACGACCGGGCGTTCGGGAGCGCTGGGTAGTTTCAATTCCTGGGGCTCGGCGCGGTAGTCGTTCCATGCCGCGATAATTTCCTCGCGCTTGGCTTTAGTCTTCAGGCGGATGGAAACCGATTCGGTGTGTCCGTCTTCGACGGCAACGCGGTTGCACTGGGCGCTCATGGCAAAGGCACCTGGAA